>Ga0316207_10000280_pt1 | contig 95114 bp, 98 predicted proteins | sample 6weekpyrite_MG_FD_204943 | JGI IMG/M metagenome (GOLD analysis project Ga0316207, IMG submission 204943) | Microbial mat bacterial communities from mineral coupon in-situ incubated in ocean water Damariscotta River, Maine, United States -... | ecosystem: Environmental > Aquatic > Marine >...
ATGCTGACTTAGGCCAGGCTGCTAATACAGTTTGTGGGGTCAGAAGACCGGCACCAACCGCAACAGCAACAGCACCTGTGGCCATTGAGCCCTTGAGGAATGTTCTGCGAGTTTGATTCATGTTTACTGCTCCTGTGTGTTTTTGCTTTTCACATTAATTACTATCGCAAGAGTCGTACCAACATCCATATGCAATATAAAACAATAACTTACCGACTATTTATGGACCACAAACAAAAACGCGGATTGCATATCGCAATCCGCGCATTGCAAATTCAACGAAAGCTTCAGTTAGCTAACTTTAACATCCGCTGATGCTGATTCACCTAAGTTGTCTAACCAACCAATGGTGATCGCATCACCTTTCTCAGCACCATCAACTTCAACTGATAAGTAAGGGTTTTTAGATACCGCTATGCCCATATTTACTTTAATCACTTCAGCATCATTGTGCTTAACAAATACTTCTTGAATGTAGTGTGCTGGAATCACTTGGCCTGTTTCTTTGCTCTTACGCAGACCAGTTTCCATTGGGTGGAATAAGATTGCCTTGATAACGGCATAACCTTTTTTACCACTCGCACGAACTTTTAACTTTTTCTTAGCCATGATTTTATCTCCTTAACCGCCACAACCGCCAAGGGTAACCTTGACTGTTTTCGTTGCGCCGTAAAGTTTGCCATTAGCACGAACTACTGCAATCACCTTAGAGGTCTTGCCTAATTTAATTCGTGTCGCTAGAACTGGGCGCGCTTTTGCGCTCATGTCTGCAGAAATAGCTAGCGGACGGGCATTTTCCATCGCGAAGACGCTAATTGTTTCTACACCAGTAATTTTAGTTTTGACGGTAACCGGAACAACTGAACCGTTTTCTGCAATATCCGGGGTGCGGAGTTTTATTTTGCTAGTTTCTTCAAAACCTTCACTACCTAATAAACCCTTCATGGCTTCCGTTGGATCTGTTGAATCAAAAGCAGCTTGGGGCCATGCTGCTAATACGCGAGATGGAGTTAATAAGCCTGCGGCAACAGATACTGCAACGAGACTACCAGCCATCGAGTTACGCAAAAAACTGCGTCGTTGGTTATTCATAATTATCATCCTCCTACTAATCTGTTTTCTACTGTACCAGAATTTAAATACTTGTTTTGATAGTGAAAGCGGTGCAAGTCGCACCATTTAGAGTGCAGAGTGCATTAAGCAATAGTGTCTTCAATTTTCTGGTATTGCTGTAACCTCCGCCAAAGTGTTGATTTATTAATCCCCAACGCCTGTGCAGTTTTTTCACGGTTTCCTGAATATTTTTCCAGTATTTTCAATATGTAACGTCTTTCCAGCTCCTCTAATGAGGGAACATCCGCATCGATAGAGTCACCTCTTACTATGGTAGGAAGATCTTCTAGCGTCAATATTTCACCTTCAGCTAATGCGACATGCCTCTCAACAAGGTTTTTTAACTCTCTTACATTGCCCAGCCACTCATATTCACACAACTGCTGCATGGATTTAGCATTAAAACCTTTCACATTACGATTAAATTGGTCAGCAAAATGGTTAATAAAATGTTGTACCAATTCGGGAATATCCTCACGTCGTTCCCGTAAAGGTGGCATACGTAAATTCACCACATTGAAACGGTGATACAAATCGTGACGAAATTTATTTTGTGCGACCATTTCTTCTAAATTACGATTTGTTGCCACGACAAAACGCACATCAATCTGCACAGGTTTTATTCCACCAACTCGTTGCACCGTTTGTTCTTGAACAACCCGCATCAACTTGGTTTGCATCGCATCAGAGATGTTGCATATTTCATCTAAGAAAACGGTACCGCCACTCGCCATTTCTAATAAGCCAGGCTTACTTTGCGCTGCACCTGTAAAGGCGCCTTTTTCGTGTCCAAATAATTCTGATTCAAGAAGGCTGTCTGTCAATGACCCACAATCAATAACGATAAACGGACGATCTGCAACACTGCTCTGATAGTGTATTGCGCGCGCAGCTAATTCTTTGCCGGAACCTGATTCACCCTCAATGATGACATTACAACGAATATCTGCAATCTTTTCTATGGTTGAGTAAACCTTTTGCATTGCTTCACTTTTACCCAACATACCATAGCGATGTTGTTCATCACTTAACTGACGCTTCAACAATAAATTTTCTGTTTCAAGCTGATGGTGCTTTAGAGTTTTATCAATTAATACTAATAACTCATCCATGTCGTATGGTTTTTTTATAAAATCTGCCGCGCCTAAACGTAACGCTTCGATTGCATTATCAACCGTAGAAAATGCTGTCATCATTATAACTGGGGTATCTGCATTAAGATTTTTAACCTCAGCCAGTAACTCCATCCCCGTCATACCTGGCATTCGCAAATCAGTAATAACTAAATTAACCGCGTTTTCATTTATGAACTCCATGGCATGGTTTGGATCTTTGAAAATTTCGCATCGGAATTTTTTTTCATCGACAAAACGCAGCAACAACTCACCAGCCTTTGCGTCATCGTCAATAAAAACAATTAATGGACGTTCGTCTTTACTTGCCATACCTTTATCCCTGCTTCACGTTAAGGGGTAATGTCATCATTGCCAATACACCTACTTCACTGTTGCGTATTGTTAAATCGCCGCCATGCTGTTTAATTATACCCATACTAATTGACAACCCTAGACCATAACCTTCGCCAACTTGCTTGCTGCTATAAAATGGATCAAATATTTTATCTAGCTCTTCCGGTGCTATTCCAATACCGCTGTCTGAAACTGAAATAGAGACAGTGTCAACATCCGTATGGACAAAAACTTCGACCACACTTTCGCGCGCACTAGCTTGAATAGCATTAATTAATAAATTAATTAACACTTGTTGCAACTGTCCTCTATCGCCATAAACAGATGTCTCTAAATTGCCGCCGGACACTAATAAAATAGCATTTTTATTAGCTTGCTGCTGCACTAACGCAAATGTATCTACTATCCACGACTCAAGCTTAAATCGCGAAAATTTGGGTGGCACTTGCCTGGCAAAATTTAAAATTCCCTGAACAATTCCTGAAGCACGTAACGTCTCTTCGCGTAATGAAATAATATCCTGCTTACTGCCTTCATCAGCGCAGTTCGCATTACGCTCTAGCAACTTACTTAAGGTTAAAATATTATTTAACGGGTTATTTAGCTCATGACCTATACCCGCAGCCATCTGACCAATGCTCGCTAATTTATCTTGTTGCAACATAATATGTTGCGCCCGTTCACGTTCAACAGCGGCTTTATCTAACGTATCTGCCATGTAGTTAAAAGATTTTGCAAGTTCTGCAACTTCTTCGCTTCCTTCGTTTACGTTTGCACGCGTTTTACTTGGACCATTGGCATATTCTTTAATTGTTTTTGCTAACCGCGTAACAGGTTTTGCGATTTGGTTAGCTGTTATCCCAGCTAACCATAAGCTAATTATTAAACTGATACCGGCAACCACTAAACTAATGATACGAACCTGTTCGAAAGGTGCTTCTATAGCATTTTGATCGACCCGAAACATAATAACCCAATGTGCCAGTAAATCCGGGTAAGGCATATATTCAACAAAATATATTAATTCCGAATTATCTTTATTGGTTATATACCCTTCTGGCTCACCAACAATTTTTTTATAAACATCTTCAGGCAAAATATTATTTAATCGTCTTTCCAACGATTTGTTATCTGTAAAACTTAATGGCTGACTATCATCATAAAGGATCACTTCATGGCGATCTGTTTCTTCAGGGTTTATCTCTGCTATTAAAATTTTTGCATTACGCGGCCGACGAGTAAATTCAAGAATGCGATTAATTTGTTCCCCCAATGTATTAACAACCATATAACCGACAAACACATCTTCGCGAGACATCGGTAAAATATAATCTAACATTGGCAGGCTAGTATTCTCTTCTTGTTCAGATTTAGTTTGATTTAATAACGTGACACCAATTTCATTATTCGGTAATTCATACAAGCGATTTAAATATTGCTCATCATCAATTTCTTCTTCTGCAAATGGAAAGCTTTCAATACCGTCAAACGATGCGGGGGCGCTTTGCCCAAATCGTACTTTCACCAAGGTATTAGCTTGAGCGTCAAGTACACGCAATGTATTCATCGATGGCACCACGGTTTGGAAAGCTTCCAAAAAAGTATTAATTCTATCGGTGCGGTTAAAAAATTCAGGGTGTAATTCACCTTCGGCAGCTGCCTGCATGACAGGTATGTATTGTTCTATTGCAGGGGCTTTTGATAACGCCGCAAATATTTCTCGATCAGAAGCCAAACGCCTATCAATCTCGCCGGTTAATGTTTCAAGGCTTCCCGCTAGCTCTGCCCGCACATCATCCTCATAGGCCTGTTCTGTGTAGTATGTTGCCGCCAGCACTAACGCCGTCATCGGAAGCAGAATCGACAGGGCGACTCGAAGAAAAATGTCATTACGTAGTTGCAACGCATGTCCTTTTATCTAAAAACGCCTAACTTCAGGCTCTAATTACATACAATTATAATAGCTAAGATCGTGCCATACACGTGCATCGCTGCAAGTTTCGTTTATACTGCATCAAAATGACGGATCTGCTAGGAATTTGTTGATGACAACTAACCCAACTATTTTCTCAAACCAGCTTGGCAAAATTGGCTTGATTTTACTCGTCGCGCTGCCGCTTTTGCTTAGTGGCTGTGGCCAAAAAGGTAAACTTTACCTTCCTGATCAAGCATCTAGCCACGCCCAGCAGCAAGCCTAATGGAGCATACCCATGACTGACACTGCATTTCACTATGCAGACGGTACGCTGTTTGCCGAAAGCATTTCGCTTAATGAGATAGCAGACCAATTTGGCACACCGTGTTATGTCTACTCTCGCTCTGCCATCGAGTCTTCATGGCAGGCGTATTCGAATGCCTTGTCTGAATTACCGCACTTAATCTGCTATGCCGTCAAAGCCAACTCTAACATTGCTGTGTTGAATATCCTGGCACGACTGGGTTCAGGTTTTGATATTGTTTCTATCGGTGAACTTGAGCGGGTGCTAACCGCTGGTGGCTCAGCTGACAAAATTGTTTTTTCTGGTGTGGGCAAACAAACTACCGAGATAGAACGTGCTCTTGAAGTTGGCATTCACTGTTTTAATGTTGAATCCGAACCTGAATTGCAACGCATTAATGAAATTGCTGGCAAGCACGGCGTGGCGGCACCCGTTTCTTTACGTGTAAATCCCGATATCGATGCCGGAACACATCCTTATATTTCAACCGGCTTAAAAGAAAATAAATTTGGTATCCCTATCGATCAGGCATTCGATGTTTACAAGATGGCCGCCGAGCTCGAGCATATCAATATAATCGGCATTGATTGCCACATTGGCTCACAATTAACTGAATTGTCGCCTTACGCTGAGGCAATGCAACGAACACTAACATTGGTCGATAAACTCTCTGATGCCGGTATCCAGCTTCATCACATCGATATTGGTGGTGGCATCGGGATTAAATATGCGAACGAAACACCGCCTTCGGCTACTGAATATGCGGCCATTATTAAAGAGGCGCTGAGCGGTAGAGATTTGTCTGTTGTGCTTGAACCAGGTCGTTCTATTGTGGGTAACGCTGGGGTTTTATTGACGCAAGTTGAATACCTCAAGCATGGTGACGAGCATAATTTTGCCATCATCGATGCCGCCATGAATGATCTGATGAGGCCAGCTCTTTATGGCGCATGGCAGGCCATTGATGCTGTCACCCCACGCCCTACACCTATGGCTCAGCTCTATGATGTTGTCGGACCCATCTGCGAAACCGGTGATTTTATAGGCAAGCGACGTCTATTGCCGTTACAAGAAGGCGATTTACTTGCGGTGCGCTCAGCCGGTGCTTACGGGTTTACCATGAGCTCAAACTACAATTCGCGGCCTCGTGTCGCTGAAATTATGGTTGATGGGGGTGCTGCACACGTTATCCGTGAACGCGAAACACTAGCCAGCCTGATAAATGGCGAACATTGTCTACCTGAATAGCGGCAAGCGATTAAAAACCTGCTAACCTGTGCAGCATGAATTGTTCTTTCTCCAAAATGCATGGCCTTGGCAACGATTTCGTTGTTATAAATGCCATTGAGCAAACGTTTTCTCTTGATAGCGAAGCGATTAGGCACATTGCTGATAGGCATCGTGGCATTGGCTGCGATCAAGTGTTAATCGTTGAGCCTGCTCGTAGCACTGAGTTTGATTTTTTTTACCGTATTTTTAATGCCGATGGAGGAGAAGTCGAGCAATGCGGTAACGGTGCCCGTTGTTTTGCACGCTTTGTGCGCGATAAAGGTCTCACTGACAAAGACACGATTAACGTTGAAACCGTTTCCGGCCCCATGACGCTGCAAATTGAGTCTGACGATCAAGTTACCGTTAATATGGGTGTACCACGCTTTGAGCCCAGAGACATTCCACTGCAACGCGAACAACGTGAAACCCTCTATTCTACTAATATTGATGGCCAGTCTATTGAATATGGTGCTGTGTCTGTCGGTAATCCACACGCGGTAATTCGTATTGATGATATTGAGTCAGCACCGGTGGCAACACTTGGCCCCATTCTAGAATCACATGATGATTTTCCGCATCGCGCCAATATTGGCTTTATCCAAGTCGTCGATCCAAGTCATCTCGCCTTACGTGTTTACGAACGAGGCGCCGGCGAAACTGAAGCATGTGGAAGCGGTGCTTGCGCAGCGATGATTATTGCTCGCCAACAAGGGTGGGTTGATGATAGTGTTACGGTTAAGTTGCGTGGCGGGATGCTTCGTATTAGCTGGAAAGGTGAGGGCGAACCTGTCTGGATGACGGGACCGGCAACTCACGTTTTCGATGGTCACATTACATTATGAGTTCACATCAAGAACAAGATCTTAATATAGACGGCATTGCTGAAAAAGATGTTGTCGAATTTTTACAAAAGCATCCTCGTTTTTTTGAAAATAACCTCGACATTCTTTCTGAGCTACGCCTACCGCACCCTAGTGGTACCGCTATCTCATTAATCGAAAGACAAGTTGATGTTTTACGCGACAATAATCATAGCCTTGAACAAAAGCTCAATAATTTAATTCAAATAGCGCGCGACAATGATCGTCTTAATGGACGCATTCAAAAAATGGCACTAGCGTTATTGGAAGCAAATGAATTAGATGAAATTTTCTATGCCGTGCAAGTCATTCTTCGAAGCGAGTTCAATGCAGACACGACCACACTACGTTGCTTTGGCACACCTAAAACAACTACGACACTAGATGAAAACGCTTTTCTTGAGCGTGATGACGAACTAGAAAAACAGTTCAGTAAATTTTTTGATAAAAACAAACCCATCTGTGGTCCTCTTGATTCAGCACAAGCTCAATTCTTATTTGGCGATAATGCTGACTCCATTATTTCTGCGGCATTGGTACCGGTCACTGGCCAACAGGGCATGATTGGTATGCTGGCAATCGGCAGTTTTGACATCAACCGTTTCCACCCCGCCATGGGCACAATTTTTCTGACCTACATTGGTGAAATGATTGGTCGCGTGCTTGAACCTTATTTAAAATAACGCTAATAATGAATTCGCAGGCACAATGGACCCAACGTTTCCTGCACCATTTACAACACGAGCGGCGACTCTCATCGCGCACCGTTGAAAACTATCATCGCGATTTAATTCGCGTACAAGCCTACTGCCAAGATCGTAAGTTATCCGAATGGAATGAACTCGACGTGCATCAAGTCCGCGCACTGGTAGCCCACTTACATCGCCAAGGGCTACACGGACGCAGTATTGCAAGACTACTTTCAGCACTTCGAAGTTTATTTCGGTTTTTACTTCGTGAAGAACAGGTCACACACAACCCAGCTGAAGGGGTTAGTGCACCAAAATCAAAACGCCCGCTACCCAAAGTGCTCGATGTTGACCAAATGTCGCGATTACTCGATATCAAAGGCAAAGAACCACTCACCCAGCGAGATCGCGCTTTAATGGAATTAATGTATTCCTCTGGGCTAAGACTGTCTGAACTGGTTGGTTTGGATATCAACGATCTTGACCTGCGTGATGCACTGGTGACAGTGACTGGTAAAGGGAATAAAAGCCGCGTCTTACCTGTCGGTCGTGTTGCTTTACAAGCGATTAACGTTTGGTTGCAAGCCCGCGCTGGCCTCGCCGCGGTTGATGAAACCGCATTATTTGTTAGCCGAAATGGTACCCGCCTTTCCGCCCGCGCCGTCGAAGCACGTTTACGACAGTGGGGGTTGAAGCAAGGCCTGGATGCAAAGGTCCACCCGCACCGATTACGGCATTCTTTTGCGAGCCACATGCTGGAATCCAGCCAAGATCTAAGAGCCGTGCAAGAACTGCTTGGCCATGCTGATATTGGCACCACCCAAATCTATACTCACCTCGATTTTCAACATCTAGCTCAGGTCTACGATACCGCTCACCCACGGGCTAAGCGCCGTAAACGCTCCTGATAAGGTTAAATCCACTAGAAATTAGGGTTACTACCTGATTTAACACGGAAAACTCGTATTTTTCGGCTTGAATAATCGCGTCCAAGGCACAAGATCGTGTACAATCGTCTGCCTTTTCAGCACCAAAGCAAGGAAATCAGTTTGGAACAGTTTCGAGGTACCACTATCCTTTCCGTTCGCCGCAATGGACACGTTGTTGTCGGTGGTGACGGCCAAGTATCAATGGGCAACACTGTCATGAAAGGTAATGCCCGCAAAGTTCGTCACTTATACAATAATCAAGTGCTGGCTGGTTTTGCCGGTGGCACGGCTGATGCCTTTACCTTATTTGAGCGTTTTGAAGGCAAGCTTGAAAAATATTCAGGCAATCTAACTCGCGCCGCGGTTGAACTTGCAAAAGACTGGCGTACCGACAAAATGTTGCGCCGACTAGAGGCGCTACTCGTTGTTGCCGATAAAGAAGCCTCTTTAATCATTTCGGGTAATGGTGATGTGATAGAACCTGAAAATGACATTATGGCAATCGGCTCTGGTGGCCCTTTTGCACAAGCAGCAGCGATCGCCCTTATGGAAAACACCGAACTCACTGCACTCGATGTCGTCACCAAGTCACTTAACATCGCTGCCGATATTTGCGTTTTCACCAACCGTAATCTGACAATTGAAGAATTAACATCTGACGCCAAATAAGTGTCAGTTGACCGTACTATGACAAGACTTACAAACAATTCTAATTCCATGACCCCGCGCGAAATCGTGCAAGAATTGGATAAACATATTATCGGCCAGGCAGATGCCAAACGCGCCGTCGCCATCGCATTGCGAAATCGTTGGCGCCGTATGCATGTTGATGCCAGCCTTCGAAATGAAATTACCCCAAAAAATATTTTAATGATTGGCCCAACCGGTGTGGGTAAAACTGAAATTGCGCGCCGTCTAGCAAAACTGGCTAATGCTCCTTTCATCAAAGTGGAAGCAACTAAATTCACCGAAGTCGGTTATGTTGGCCGTGATGTTGAATCGATTGTTCGCGACTTAGCCGATATCGCTATTAAAGAAGTACGTGAGTATGAAAAAGAAAAAGTAAAACACCGTGCTGAAGATGCCGCTGAAGACAGAGTATTAGATGCGCTTTTACCACCTGCGCGTGGCATTGATGAAGACGAAAAAGAAAATGATACACGCCAAAAATTTCGCAAAATGTTGCGCGAAGGTAAGCTTGACGACAAAGAAATAGATATTGAACTGAGCTCTGTTTCAGTCGGCGTTGAAATCATGGCACCGCCTGGCATGGAAGAAATGACATCCCAGTTACAAAACATGTTTCAAAATATCGGCAATGATAAAAAAAGAAATCGAAAACTTACTGTAAAAGAAGCCTTTAAGCTTCTTGTCGATGAAGAAGCTGCAAAACTTGTCGATGAAGAAAATCTTAAACTTTCCGCAATGGAAAACGTTGAGCAAAACGGTATTGTGTTTCTCGATGAAATGGACAAGATTACCAAGCGCGGTGAATCAAGTGGCCCAGATGTGTCACGAGAAGGCGTGCAACGAGATTTATTACCACTTGTTGAAGGCTGTACCGTTTCAACCAAGTTGGGGATGATTAAAACCGATCACATTTTATTTATCGCCTCAGGTGCTTTTCATTTATCAAAACCGTCTGATCTTATTCCAGAGTTACAAGGCCGATTACCTATACGTGTTGAATTAGAGTCGCTTGGTAGCGATGAATTTAAGCGTATTCTTACCGAGCCAGATGCTTCACTCACGGAACAATACACTGCCTTACTTCAAACAGAATCTTTAACGCTCAATTTTTCTGATGACGGCATCGCACGCATTGCCGAAGTTGCTTTTCAAGTTAATGAAAAAACCGAAAATATTGGCGCACGCCGTCTGCATACTGTGATGGAGCGTTTACTCGAAACCATTTCGTTTGAAGCCTCCGACCACAGCGGTGACACCATGACTATTGATGCTAACTATGTCGAAGAACATCTTGGCCCGCTTGCCGAAGATGAAGACATGAGTCGGTACATACTTTAAGGAAATAATTATGTCTAAAAAACCTATACCAACTGAAATCAACCTGAATCAAAAAGAGCGTATCCTCAATATTACTTTCAGCGATGATGAACAGTTCGAACTTAGTTGCGAATACCTTCGTGTCAACTCGCCCTCAGCAGAAGTGCAGGGTCATGGACCGGGTCAAGGTGTTCTACAAGTTGGTAAAGAAAATGTTGCTATTACCGGCATCGAACCTGTCGGCAGCTACGCCGTGTTATTGCGCTTTGATGATGGCCATGACACCGGTATCTACGCGTGGGAAACGCTGTATAACTTAGGCGTACATAAAGATGAAATATGGAAAGAATATTTAGAAAACTTAGAAAAAGCCGGCCATAAACGTCGCGAACCGACTAAGCTATAATAAGCAAAAACAGTCAGGAATTACGCTCATGGAATCAAATAAAGAGTCATCTTCCACAACCGGCAAGACCCATTTTGGCTTTGAACAAGTCGATACGGCTGCCAAACAAGAACGTGTTGCCGGCGTGTTTCATTCCGTTGCGAAACAATATGATGTGATGAATGACTTAATGTCCTTTGGCATTCATCGCCTCTGGAAGCGTTTTACTATAGAAGTTAGTGCCTTACGTCCCGGCCAACACACCCTTGATATTGCAGGCGGAACCGGCGATTTAACGGCGTTGATGGCCGACCGGGTTGGCCCGACTGGCCGAGTCGTTATCAGCGACATCAATGGCAGCATGCTGGGTGTCGGCCGTGAGAACCTCACTGACCGAGGCTATGTTGGCAATATTGAATATGTGCAAGCCAATGCTGAAACACTCCCTTTTCCCGACAATAGCTTTGACTGCATCACTATCGGCTTTGGTCTGCGTAACGTTACTGACAAAGACAAAGCGCTTCGCGCCATGTATCGCGTGCTGAAACCCGGTGGAAAATTGTTAGTACTGGAATTTTCGAAGCCTGTAGTACCCGGTTTGAGCAAGGTCTACGATCTGTATTCTTTCAAGCTTCTACCCTTAATGGGTAAACTGGTTGCCAACGACAGCGATAGCTACCGTTATCTCGCTGAATCAATACGCATGCATCCAGATCAAAACACGCTAAAAACCATGATGCAAAACGCTGGTTTTGAACGTTGTGAATATTACAATCTAACCGGTGGTGTTGTTGCCTTACACAAAGGTTACAAACTCTAATGCACGTTCCCGTTCCCGTTATTATTGCCATCGATAAAGCCATCAATGCGTATCTGCAATTAGATGACGGCGCACCGGCCAAGTTAGCCAAGCTGGAAGATAAACTTGTTGCCATTGAATTACGCGGAATGAATACCAGCCTGTATTTTATTCAAGATCAAAACAAACTCTGCGTTCGCAGTTTTGCCGATGAAACGCCTGATGCAATAATCAGCGCAACCCCCATTGCCTTGGCACAAATGGCGGTACAAAAAAATGCCGACAAAGCCTTGTTTGCCGGCCAAATGAAAATAACCGGTGATTTAGAAGCAGCCCAACTATTACAAGATATATTATCTGGCGCAGACATTGAGTGGGAAGAACACCTTTCTGGCTTGGTTGGGGATGTTATGGCACACCAACTAAGCCGTGGTGCTCGCAAGCTTTTTAATTGGGGTAAGGCGAGCCAATCATCCATACAAGCAGACTTATCTGAATACCTTTTACACGAAGCAAAGTTACTACCAGACCGCCAGGATATTGATCAGTTCCTAGATGAGGTCGATACGCTTCGTTCAGATATCGAACGTTTCTCTGTTCGACTTGATCGATTCGAACAAACCCATTCCGCCAAATAAATGAGAATTGCGTGTTAGGATTTCAACAAATTTTACGCCTCATCTATATCAATTTTGTCCTTACACGACATGGCTTAGACGAATTTATTTTTGCGACGCATCTATTTCGACCCTTACGTTTTATTAACCTTCTGTTACCTTGGAACTGGTTAAAGCGTGTCGATGCACCGCGTGGACAACGCATCCGTCTAGCGCTAGAAGACCTAGGTCCTATTTTTGTAAAGTTTGGCCAAATTCTTTCTACCCGCCGTGATTTGCTCCCGGATGATATCGCCGATGAACTGGCCTTATTGCAAGACAACGTTCCTTCTTTCTCAATTGACCAATCACGTTCTATTATTGAAGCGGCGTATAACGACAAGATCGATAATATTTTCTCTGATTTTACCGATATACCGCTTGCCTCTGCTTCCATCGCCCAAGTACACACCGCTACTTTGCCAAATGGCAATGAAGTTATTGTAAAAGTATTACGGCCTAATATAGAAAAAATTATTCGACGTGACCTTGTACTACTTGATTATCTTGCCAAACTGGCAGAACGCTTTTGGGCCGATGGCAAACGTTTACGCCCCCGTGAAGTGGTTGATGATTATAAACACACCATATTGGATGAGTTGGATTTAATGCGCGAAGCCGCAAACTCGTCACAACTTAAACGTAATTTTGAAAAGTCCAATGACCTTTACGTCCCGGAAGTCTATTGGTCACTGACACGTAAGAACGTCATGGTCATGGAACGTATTCACGGACACCCTGTTAGTGACATTAATAGCCTTAAAAAACATAATATTGATCTAAAGAAATTATCTGAACGTGGCGTAGAAATATTCTTTACACAAGTTTTCAAACATAATTTCTTCCACGCAGACATGCACCCCGGTAATGTCTTCGTTTCTGATAGCGGCCAATATATAGCGGTAGATTTTGGCATCATGGGGACACTCAGCCACGATGACCAACGCTACCTCGCAGAAAACTTTCTTGCTTTCTTTAACCGGGATTACCATCGCGTGGCCGAACTGCACGTTGAATCCGGCTGGGTACCCAAAACCACGCGGATAGAAGAATTTGAATCGGCTATCCGTAGTGTCTGCGAACCGATTTTTGAGCGTCCACTCAAGGACATTTCATTCGGTAATTTACTCTTGCGTTTATTCCAAACCGCTCGCCGGTTCGACATGCCCGTTCAGCCTCAGCTTGTCTTGCTGCAAAAAACCTTGTTAAATATTGAGGGTTTAGGCCGCCAGCTTTATCCAGAACTCGACTTATGGCAAACCGCAAAACCTTTTCTAGAACGTTGGATGAATGAACACATTGGCTGGCGTGGACTAGTAAAATCCGTTAAACAAAACGCCCCGCTGATGGCAGAAAAACTGCCGGAGTTGCCGCTTCTTCTTCATGATGTGCTTGAAAAAGCCCATACTGGTAAGCTTAAAATAGAATGGAAGTCTGAAGAACTGGAAAAACTTCGCCGTGATCTACGCCGTAACACTCGGCGCACTTACGCAACCATTACTGGTGCTGCCCTCATCATTTCAGCCTCTATCTTATACGGATTAAGCGATCCTTCACCGGCTTTTATTTTTGATGCACCCGTGCTTAGTTGGGTATTTGGTGGATGCGGTGTACTTATTTTACTGGCTGCGTGGCCAAGAGATCAGGATTAATTGTAAGTCCTTTTTACCCAGCTCTTTAACTCCTTGCTATGTGCGTAATACAATAAGTAAATACCCAACATCGCCATCACTGAGGCATATAGCTTCACACCAAGTAGTAAACAAATACTCGTAAACATACCGCCATAAAGTCCGCTTACCTTAGTGCATTCTGTTAATGGCCATTGATCAACCACGACCCACATCATAAAAGCCGCCAGAAAATAACAACCCAACCTTGCGAGTCTTAAATCACGCTCAATGTTTTTAGGATCTTTTGATATCTTAAACATACACTTAAAGTTAAGCAGTCCGTTGTAAATGCACGATATAGGGATTGCTTGCTTGTCACCAAAATTCAGGATATCGCCGATGCGGCGACAAATTATTAACTATTAAGGCAACAATAAGCATAATTACTGCGCCGGTAAAAATAGGCGTAAGCACATACCAATAAGACATTTGATGAATTTCTTCACTGCCAATAACCGCGATAAGCGCAGTTGCCCCACCTGGTGGATGAATTGAATTTGTTACGTGCATAACGGCTAAAGCAAGCGACACTGCCAAAGCAGCTGAAAGCGCCGGTGATGAACTAAGCAATAGTGCACAGGAAACACCAACTATGGCAGATAAAGTGTGGCCCAAAACTAAATTTCACGGTTGCGCATAGGGACTTTTCGGCACACCATAAATCAATATGGCACTCGCCCCAAATGAACCCACTAAAAACAAAGAATCTTCAATATGGAGTTGGTTAAAGTGCCCAATTTCATACACTGCAAATATTCCTAAAAACGCACCGATGGCAGACCAAAACACCTCATGGTAAGGTGCTTTAGGTGGCATCCGTTTACCACCGCGGAATTTTTCAATAGATGAATATAACCAGTTCATTGTTTGAAGACGTACCACTTTTGTGGACACTTTTTTTATCATGCACATAGCAACTCATTCTTCCTGAGTTGACCACTTCAGCGCAATCCAAATAATTGATAATAATGCAGCAATTTCTATAATTGCATGAAGTATGTCAGCTGGGACTCTAGGCAAGGCACTTATAGTAATTGCAATTTGGAATATACTTGCCCCGACATTTGCCCAACGATTTGTTTTACGCTTCAATACACGAGACAGAAGAACCATAAAAATAGGGACTTGGGCTACTATTGCTCCTATAAATATAAGTTCCTCAGTAATTTTCATGCCATTTACATATCCTGATAAGACTTCCTGTAAAAACCCAGGACTAGCAAACTCATGAAGATCTCTAAAGATGATATTAAGCAGTACAAATAGCCACAATGTTGAAAGCAATACTTTCTTATCCATTTGATCGGCTTTGTCGCTTGAGTTCAATTCAATACCCCTTTTCTAGTTTTTATTGGTAAGCATAGATTCTGCTGCCTAACGGTTGAGCTCAGCGGCGAACGTAGGCTGGCAGGGCTTTTGCTCCGCAAAAGGCGTGACAGACAAGTTTGACCGATGGAGTGATTTGTTATGCATCAACTTACTCATGCTCCCAACCCGCAAAAGGACCATGAAAAACTAGCCCTTCATTTACGACTTTCAATACTTCTTCCTGAGATGGGAAATAATCTGAATATTCTGGGTAATTTGCCATAACGTAGCCTTCCCACCATTGCTCTGGATCTAATTGCATGACTTTCCCATCTACTAGATCAACAAAGATCATACCCATTGATTGTAATACTTTAACGGCCTTTTCAAGGGCTTCTTCGTAAGTTGCAGCACCTACATAATAATTAGCAGTAGCCCCTAACCATGATTCAGGCATATCTTGGTATGTGCCACGTTCAACTTTAAGAGGACATTGCCATAACATATTCATAATAATTTAATTTCCAATTTTGATGCATAACTATATATAGGGGGCATAAACGCCATGTAATGCGCCCCATTTCTGTGATTTGTGGTGTTTTTGAAAATACAATTCCATTGTTTTCATTTAGTTAGCCTTCAATCTTCCATAAAAACTAAGGTGTGATACCAGGCGCTTTCGCCTTTAATGAGATATTGTTTTTATTTTCAATATGTTATTTCTGTTAACTATATAATTTGGTGATCAACAAGGTCAATCATCTTTTATAGTAAAAAGTAGCGTTCAATTGTTTCTTAACGGTAGTACTTAAGCTTCTATGATTTTAAATCTACCGTACCAGCCCTTTTTCAACCTCATCGCGTTTTTCTTTTCCTGACAATTTTTCGATAAGTGTCAGTGCAAAATCCATGGCTGTGCCGGGGCCGCGTGAAGTTATAATGTTTCCATCTTCAACAATGGCAGTTGCTTCTGAGGTGATGCCTAATTCATCTAACACACCGGGGTAACAGGTGGCTTTTTTGTTTTTAAGTAAGCCTGTGCCGGCTAGTACTTTCGGCGCAGCGCAAATAGCAGCAACATATTTACCGCTCTCTGCCATGTCAGTTAATCTTTCGCGTAAACGTACGTCATTATTCAGATGATCAGCGCCGGGTAATCCACCCGGTAACACAACCATGTCGTAGTCTTTTTTTAGTGCGGAATTTAAATCGGTATCGGGAATAAGCACAACACCACGGCTTGCTGTAACTGGCTTTTCATCAAGCCCAGCACTGGTTACATTGATGCCAGCACGGCGTAGCAAATCAATAACAGTAATAGCTTCTAGTTCTTCACAGCCTTGCGCTAATGGGACAAGGACATTTGCCATGCCGCTTTTCCTTGTTTTGATTTAAGTAGCGTTGAAACAGGGACTAAATCAACGTTTTCTAATTCTAATTTTTGTAATCGTCTTTTTAACACTTTCATCGTATCAGGGTAGGGGTGTCCAATCGCAAGCGCAGAACCATGTTGTCTAGCAATTTTTAATAGACGGTCAAATTGTTTTTCAACAAAGGCTTCGCTATCGACGGCATCAAGAAAAATATCTCTTGTTAGATTTGGTACATGATTTTCATGCGCAACCATTTTTGCAACACTATGCTTTGTTGTCCGGCTATCAACAAAAAATAAATCACCTTGCCGATTTATCTCTTTCATTAGCCACAGCATGTGACCGGGATGGCGCGTTAATAAGCTACCCATGTGATTATTAACCCCTTGTACATGGGGAACAGCTGCTAAGCTTTCTTGAAGTGTTTTAACAAATTCTGATTCCGTCATATTTAAAGTCAGGCTACCCGGGCCTAATTTTTTATCGTCGTGCATCGACTGCATGGGAGCATGTAACATGACTTCTTTATTTTTTGCATGCGCTAGTTTTGCAAGGCGTGGCGTATGAGGCGTGTGAGGAAGAAAAGCACATGCGACTGCGCCTGGTAATCGAACGGCTTGCTCGTCGCTACTTTTATTACCGAGATCATCAATGATAATCGCGATCATAGGTCGTTGTGCCTGTGCAGCTAGCTGCCAGAACAATAAAAAACAGGTAACTATTATTCTGGTGCTAGACACAAGTTACTAACGTGACATGCGGGCATGTAAAATATTCATGCCTTTAAGCAAATTAAGCGCTTCGTACAGTTGAAAATCTTTTTCTGACAATGGAATGTCTTTTGCTTCTTTTTTGCCGCCTTTCTTAGATTTTTTCTGTTCTTCTTTACCATTGCCATTGCTTAAGTGACCGGATAAATCTGCTTCTTTAACACGATCCAGGCTTTTTTCTGATTTTGCTACTTTTAATGGTTCAACTTTAATATCCGGCACAATTCCTTCTGCCTGAATAGAACGACCATTTGGTGTGAAATAACGGGCAGTGGTAATTTTAACCGCCGTACCATTATTCATTGGTAAAATAGTTTGCACAGAACCTTTACCAAAACTTTGTGTACCTAAAATAATGGCGCGTTGATGATCTTGCAAAGCGCCTGCAACAATTTCTGATGCCGATGCTGAGCCACCGTTCACTAATACAATTAATGGTGCACCTTTAATTAAGTCGCCACTGGTTGCATGGAATTTATTATCAGAATCATCGGTACGACCTTCTGTATAAACAATGAGCCCTTTATCAATAAAAGCATCCGATACTGATACAGCTGCATTAAGCACGCCACCTGGGTTGTTTCTTAAATCCAGTACCAACCCCTTTAAGTCATCGTTTTCATCTTTTAACTTACTAATAGCGCTCGCTAGATTATCACCAGTACGGCTTTGGAATTGGGTGATTCGTACATACCCATACCCTTTTTCAAGACTGCGTGACTTCACACTAGTCACTTTAATAATAGCGCGTGTGATTACGATCTTAAGCGGTTTAGCTTCGCCTTCACGAACAATGGTTAATTCAATGTCTGAACCGGGTTCGCCACGCATCACCTTTACGGCATCACTCAATGACATGCCTTTTACTGTTTTATCATCAAGCCTGATAATTAAATCGCCGGCCTGCATACCGGCACGCTCTGCTGGCGTGTCATCAATTGGCGTTACTACTTTTACAAAACCGTCTTCCATGCTGATTTCAATACCTAAACCACCAAACTGTCCTGACGTACCCACCTGTAATTCAGTAAAGGCTTCTTCATTTAAAAATGCTGAGTGTGGATCAAGGCTGGTTAACATGCCGCCAATGGCATATTCAATGAGTTCTTTGTCACTGCGCGTTTCAACGTAGTCATTCTTAATTTTTTCAAAAACTTCAGTGAAAACCCGTAAATCTTCAAGTGGCAACGGCGCAACCTGTTCAGCGGAACGTTCTGCCATACCAATTCGACCAAGCGATAAGCTTACGCCCAAGACTAGACCTACTAATAAAATCAACAAGTTACGGGTATATTTATTCATTTACTGCTCCATGCAGGCACATATGGTTTAAGTATTTTAATAATCGCCTGATATATAAGATATTACCAGTTTATGTTGGAACACCAAAGATAGCTATCAGTTCCGCTTCACCCACCGCATAGGGTTGGTTGGTTTTCCATCGTGACGTATTTCAAAGTACAACGCAGGTTTTTTTCTACCACCGCTTTGCCCAACGGAGGCAATTTCATCGCCGGTTTCAATCCAGTCTCCAGCTTCTACATAGAGACTATCATTGTGGCCATACAGGCTCATGTATCCCGCGCCGTGATCGACGATTACCATTAATCCAAACCCGCGCAGCCAATCAGCGAATGCAATTCTGCCATGAGAAATACTTCGCACACTTGCTCCCTGTTTGGCGCGGATAATTACCCCTTGCCAACGCAGACCTGTGTTGCCTCGTTTACTCCCATAACGTGAACTCACACGCCCTTTTACAGGTAGTCGATAACGGCCTTTTTGGCTACGAAATGATTTTTTAACACCTGCATTAGCCGGTACGTCAGCTAGTGCCCGGCGCAAACCTCGCATTAAGTCTTCGAGTTGCTTCGCGTCTGTTTCAGCCTGTGCCAACTTTTGTTTGCGGGTGTTAATTTTTTTATTTAATGCATCCAGTACTACTGTGCGCTTTTTCTTGCTTGACTCTAGTGCTTGCTTTTGTTTTAAATGTTTTTGTTTAGTTGCATTTAAACTTTCTGTTTGTAATACAATTTTTTCTTCAACCAATTTCAGCTCAACAACTTTCGACGCAATATTTTTAATGCGCTCAGTTCGTGCACGATTTAAGTAATCGTACATAACTAACGTTCGCCCCATGACTACGGGGTCTTGTTGATTAAGTAATAATTTTAAATATTCTTGTCGACCGATTGCATAGGATGTACGTATTTGCCCAGCGAGTGCGTTGCGCTGTTGGTTAAGTGATGCATTGAGATTTTTTCTTTGTGTATTTAATTCTGATAATTGTTTATTTTGCTTACGAAGTTTTTTAGATATCTTCTTTAATTGGCGATTAACTTTACCAATTTTCTTTTCTGATGTTTTTAGTTTGTTTCGTAACTTTCCATGTTTATCTTTTTGCTTTTCAAGCTTAGCTTGAATTTTTTTTATTTCTATTCGTAGTTCATTTAATTTTTTTTGTTGTTGTGCTGCATCAGGTTGCGCGTGAACTTGTTGCGATGTTGTTAAAACAACAAAGGCAAATAACAGTGAAATAACAAAATAGGTAAAACAACTTCTAGCTTGAAATGCTAAAACTTTCACGTGTCTTGTTGTTCCACATCTATTTCAATGAGTTGTTTACCATTCATTTCATACGGTGGTTCTAGCCCCATAAGATATAACATGGTGGGTGCAACATCAGATAGTGTTCCACCATCAACAATAAATGAAGCCTTGCGTTTACTGTAATAAATCAACGGTACGGGATTCATCGTGTGCGCTGTATGGGGTTGACCCGTTTCAGGGTTTATCATCATTTCAGCATTACCGTGATCGGCAGTCATCAACATTTCACTATTGGTTTTATCAAGCGCTTTACATATTCTTTCTATACAACCATCGAGCGCTTCAATTGCTTTTATTGTTGGTTTTAGTTTACCTGTATGACCAACCATATCTGGATTTGCATAGTTACAAATAATTGCGTCGTATTTACCACTTTCAATTGCATCAATTAATTTGTCTGTTAATTCTGGCGCACACATTTCTGGTTGTAAATCATAGGTCGCAACATTGGGTGAATTAATAAGAATACGATCTTCACCTTCAAAAGGTTGTTCTTCACCGCCATTAAAAAAGAAGGTCACGTGTGCATATTTTTCTGTTTCCGCAATGCGTAATTGTCGCATACCCAAACTGGACAGATAAGCACCAAAAACATTATTGAGTCGTTCCGGTGGAAAGGCTACCGGCACGTCAAAATCATCTTTATATTCGGTAAGGCTAACGAAGCTTCCTAACTTCGGTGCGACTTCACGCTCAAATCCATCAAAATCTTTTTCAATAAATGGACGCGTGATTTGACGCGCGCGGTCAGAACGGAAATTCATAAAAATAAGTACATCACCGTCTTCGATCTGTACCTGATCTTTTCCGTTCGGGGTAATCGACGTCGCCTGAACAAATTCATCTGTTTCGTCCCGCGCATAGGCTTGTTCCAATGCTGTCAGCGCATCTGGCGCATTGAATTCTGCTTTTCCCTGAGTCATCACATCATAGGCGGCTTGTATCCTTGGCCAACGGTGATCTCGATCCATCGCATAGTAGCGACCAATAACTGAGGCAAACTGTCCGTGGCCAAGTTCTACAAAAACGTCTTCCATTGCCCGAATTGATGCTGCTGCACTTTTTGGCGCGGTGTCACGGCCATCAAGAAAAGCGTGCAGGTAAACTTTGCTAACGCCACGCTCTACTGCCAACTTTACAATGGCGTGCAGGTGTTCTTCATGGCTATGAACACCACCGTCAGATAATAAGCCCAGAATATGAACCGCTTTATCTGATTCAAGCGCTAAATCAACGGCATCAGTTAAGGTTGAATTGGTAAAGAATGACCCGGTTTTGATTGCTCGCGAAACACGTGTAAATTCCTGATAAACCACGCGTCCTGCCCCAAGATTGAGATGCCCGACCTCAGAATTGCCCATTTGCTCTGCTGGTAATCCTACATCTGCACCCGAACCACGGATCAAGGTATGTGGACGAGTTTTCCACAAATTGTCCCAAACAGGTTTTTTCGCCAGGTTAACCGCATTGGCTTCTGAATTTTCACTGTAACCCCACCCATCAAGGATAAGGAGCAACATCGTCTTAGGAATCAATGACTTATTTCCACTTAGTTAATATTTTGGAGGCTATTCTACCCGAAATGAAGCAATTTTAAACCATTTAGATTAAGTCCAAAGCTAATGCTTATCTCGTCTCTGTAGTATATCACAGCGATTTTAAGCTAGTCCCCACTAAAGATGATGACAAAAGGCTTTTCATACAGTAAATTACTGTATAATCTTTTTATTATATATGAACATATGAAAGTAGAGTTGTCATATACGTTTGGCGCAAATAATTTGCGCTTGTGGGTTAGCAGCTAGATAGGAAATAAATATGAATATGGTCGCACTTGATAATATTCTCATTTCACGGGACGAAGACATTGACCGTGCCTCACGCTCGCTCAAGGCGATGTCCCATCCACTTAGATTAAAGATTCTCTGCACGTTGGGCGATCAGGAAATTAGTGTTCAAGATATTGTGGAACACGTTGGCACGTCCCAAAGTAATATTTCTCAACATCTCGCGATCTTACGTGATAAAGGCATTCTTTCATCAAGAAAAGATGCTAACCGGGTTTACTATCGCGTTGGTGATGAACGCACTTTACGTTTGATTGGAATGATGCGCGAAGTATTTTGTCACACACCTTTATAAATACATTTCATTAAATGACCGTCATTCTTAGCTACTCTCACTCATCATGTAGCAAGACAGTTATTTATTATTTAACCAAATTTTACCAAGCAGATTTTAACCATGGACCAACTACTGACATTTATCTCTAATCATTGGGATTTGTTCACCGCACTTATTATTATCATTGCTTTATTATTTGGCAGTACGTTTCTTGATGCCATGCGCGGTATTAAACAAGTTGGGCCCGCTGAAACTACTCACCTTATCAATCATGAAAAAGCTGTGGTGCTTGATGTTCGTGAAGACAAAGAATTTGATAATGGCCATATAATTAATTCAATTCATATTCCAATGGCTAAAGTTCAAGAGCGCCTTAAAGAAATTGAAAAACATAAAAATTCACCCATTGTTGTTAGCTGTAGAAGTGGCGCGCGTTCAAATAGTATTTGTGGTTTGTTACGTAAAAATGGTTTTGAAAATGTATCAAACCTCAAAGGCGGTTTGGTTGCCTGGCAAAATGCCAGCATGCCTGTTACAAAAAGCTAATCTGTTGTTAATTTTTATTATGAGATTTAACTATGCCTGAAGTAATTGTTTACGGAACCTCCTCTTGCCCATACTGCGTTCGTGCACGCATGATGCTTGATAAAAAAGGAGTTAATTACGAATACATTGGTTTAGATCAATCACCTGAACGACGTGATGAAATGGTGTCTAAAGCAAATGGTCGTACTAGCGTGCCACAAATATTTATTGATGATCGTCATATTGGCGGTTTTGATGACATGGCCGAGCTTGATATCGATGATGAACTTAATCCATTGCTCGGTATTAACTAATTGTAACCCTATAATAAACTGCGAATATTATCATGACTGACACAAATCAAAGCGAACAAGCCTTTGCTATTCAAAAAATTTTCGTCAAAGATATTTCTTTTGAATCGCCAAATTCTCCAAACATTTTTCTTGAAAAAGATTGGCAACCTGATGTAAATCTTAATTTACAAAGCTCTTCCCGCACTCTTGATCAAGATGTTTACGAGGTTATTCTCAGTATTACTGTTACTGCAAAGCTTAATGAAGAAACAACAGCCTATCTTGCAGAAGTTCAGTACGCAGGTATTTTTAATCTTAAAAATTTCCCGGATGAAGACAAAACGTACATGTTAGGCAGCTACTGTCCAAACTTATTATTTCCTTATATCCGTGAAGCGATCTCAGATGTTGTTGCAAAAGGGGGCTTTCCACAATTATTGCTTGCTCCAGTAAATTTTGATGCGCTCTTACAACAAAAATTAGAACAGCAAAAAGCGGAAGGCGAAACTGTTCAGTAATTAAATATTGCTCAAAAGGGATGCTATGAAGGCAGGTAGTATTTGTGTACTTGGAGCCGGATCGTGGGGAACTGCCCTTGCGATCTTGCTTTCGCAACAGAACAATACCTGCCACCTTTGGGCACACAATCCTAAACACTTAAAACAACTTCAAGATGATCGTTGTAATCAACGCTATCTGCCCGATATCAGTTTTCCCGATAGTCTTGTTGTTGAAACTAATCTTGAGCACTGCATAAAAAATAGCGAGACTATTTTAATTGCCGTTCCTAGCCATGCGTTTCGCAAAACACTAAAAACTATTTCTAGCCTTATTCAACCGAATCACAACATTGCTTGGGCCAGTAAGGGGCTTGAATCAACATCACATAAATTACTTAGCCAGATTCTTACTGAAGAGCTCGGCAGTAAAATTTCTTATGCAGTGTTATCTGGGCCAACGTTTGCAAGAGAAGTGGCGAAGGGTTTACCAACAGCAATAACTATCGCTTCAAATGATAATGAATTGTCCCAACATCTTGCCGATCGCCTGCATACAAAAACATTTCGTTCTTATACCTGCCAGGATGTCGTTGGCGTACAAATTGGCGGGGCAGTTAAAAATGTGCTCGCCATCGCGGCGGGTATTGCCGATGGTCTGGGTTTTGGTGCCAATACCCGCGCCGCACTGATTACACGTGGGCTTGCGGAAATGTCGCGCCTTGGTCAGCAATTAAATGCCGAACCCGCTACATTTATGGGCTTAGCAGGACTGGGTGATTTAGTCTTGACCTGTACTGATGATCAATCTCGTAATCGTCGTTTTGGTAAAGCACTTGCGGCAGGCTCAACCACTGAACAAGCCTTTTCCGACATTGGCCAGGTTGTTGAGGGCGCATTAACCGCCAAGGTGATTCATGAATTTTCGGCTCAGCTCGACGTCGATATGCCGATATGCGAACAGGTTTACCGTATTATTTATGAGAACTTGCCTGCTAAACAAGCCGTTACTGATTTATTGCTACGCACACAAAAGGCAGAGTAAACGCCTACTGCCCGCCCGCGAAACCCTGCTGTCGCCACGCTTCATATAGCATCACGGCTACCGTATTCGATAAATTTAGGCTGCGTGAGTCGGGCTGCATCGGAACACGTAAACGCTGTTCTGGCGGCAAACTTTCAATGACTTTAAGAGGCAAACCACGTGTTTCTGGCCCAAATAGCAAGGCATCACCCGCTTGATAAACCACCTCACTGTAATTTTGGGTGCCTTTAGTCGTGCATGCAAATACTCGCTTGGGCTTTACCTTGGAAATAAAATCGTCGAGATTTTCGTGTTCCGTTACCGTTGCCATATCCCGGTAATCCATTCCTGCACGACGTAATTTTTTATCATCTAACACAAAACCAAGCGGATGAATAAGATGTAGCTGCATCCCCGTATTGGCACACAACCGCATCACGTTACCCGTGTTCGGGGGTATCTCTGGTTCAAACAACACAATATGAAACATGCTTTAACCTGTTCGGTTACTTTTAATTTATTATAACGCGTAACGATGTCTTTATGCTGCCACCCGATTCAAGATATAATGTCAGCATGAATCCTTTAGCTCTCGAATTTTGTGGCCTTAATTTTAATACTCCATTGGTGCTACTTTCAGGTTGTGTCGGCTTTGGTCACGAATACACTCGTGTTGAAGGTTACTCCAATAACGATGTCGGTGCCGTTTGCCTTAAAGGCACAACGCTAGCGCCACGTCTGGGAAATATCCCGCACCGCGTATATGAAACACCCGCTGGGATGTTAAATGCGATTGGACTACAAAATCCTGGTACACCCCATGTCATCAATGAAATCTTGCCAACGCTCGATTTCTCAGAGACGCGCTATATCGCTAACGTCTCAGGTTCTACCGTTGAAGAATATGCTGAGGTTGTGCGTTTGTTTGATGACTCACCTATCGATGCAATGGAAATTAATATTTCTTGCCCAAATGTAAAAGAAGGTGGTGTTGCCTTTGGTAATGATCCTGATATGTCACGCCGAGTGGTTGAAGCTTGTCGTGCTAATACGTCAAAACCTATTATTACGAAACTATCTCCCAATCAAACTGATATTGCCGCTAATGCTAAAGGTTGTATAGAAGCAGGCACCGATGGGTTAGCTGTAATTAATACGCTCATGGGAATGGCCATTGATATTGAACAGCGACGTCCAGTAATCGGTAATGGTCAAGGCGGTTTATCCGGGCCTGCCATCAAGCCTGTCGCACTATTAAAGGTGCATCAGGTTTATCAAGTTGCTAAGCCTCATGGCATTCCTATTATTGGCCAAGGCGGTATTTGTTCTGCAAATGATGCAATTGAATTTTTAATTGCCGGGGCAACAGGCATTGGCGTAGGCACTGCGTTATTTTATGAGCCACTTGCTTGTAAAACTCTGAATCAGGGTATTAGTGACTATCTGGTCAAACATAATTTCAAGTCTGTTAAGGATCTTATTGGCACACTTGATATGAACCCTAATCCTCCTGCCTGTGGTAACTAATTAATCGGTAACTTGGAAAACACCTGCCCCGGTTTTCTTATTCATGGTTAGCAGCATTTCACAATAACCATTCAGCGTAGCAGGTTCATCACCACAACTACATCCACTAATAATTTCTGTAAAGTACACTGCTAATTTTACAATATATTCATTTTCTGTTTCATGGCGCTTTAGTAGAGAAATTTTGCTTGGTTGCTCGGCTGCCATATCGCCTTGTGTTAAGCCATGTTGAAGCGGCAGAACGCCTGTTTTTAAAGCCATAATCTCGTTAATAAGATTTTTAGAAAAAAATTCCGAGTCCCAGCTATTTAATACTGTTGAAAAATTATTATATTTTTTATCCATTACTTACTATAACTAAATACCGCCTTAAATAAAATCAATGTATTGTTACGACGATTTTTCTATTTATAATAATTTTTTACTCAGCCTCGTTACTATTCTCTTGTTTCATAAAATTCACTGGTGAACTTATTTCAATCGCCAAAGATGATAGTAAACTTACTAATTGAGTGCTTGCTTCTTCCATTTTTTCAAGACAAGAAAATACTTCCGTTTGATTCCCTTTTTCAAACGCTTTTAATGCATCAACCCCGTTGGAATGTATTTTCATATGCGGTTTTTCAAGTCCGCGGAAAGTATTTTTCGATGCATATTTCTCTGCACCTTCACCTTCGTAACACCATTTACCTAAGCTACACATTGTATGATCAGTAAATTGAGCAATTGGTTTATCTGACTGGCCTAACATCACCTTGTATACATCAAGTTTCCAATCTACATGATCCATCTTCACGGCTTGAATAAATGCATTATCAGATGACTGTTCAATAACACTATTCATATTTTTTGCCATATCAATAATATTATGAGTAGTATTTTCTATTGAGGACGTATTTTCATGGACCTTATTACTAATTTCACTAACGTGATCAATATCATTAACTACCGTTTCCATTTCATTATTTACTTGGTCAATTAATGTTGAAATTTCATTCGTGGCTTCTGCAGATCGTTGTGCCAACGTTCTCACCTCATCAGCAACGACAGCAAAACCGCGCCCTTGCTCACCTGCTCGTGCCGCTTCGATGGCTGCATTCAGTGCCAGTAAGTTTGTTTGCTCTGATATACCTCGAATCATGTCTACAAAACTATTAATACCGATTGTCACAGATTTAAGATGGTTAACTGATTCAGACAATTTCGTTGTATCTGAATTAATCGTATTTATTTCTGAACTTGTTACGCCCAGTAGTTGCATAGCTTGATCAAACAGACTTCGAGAATTTTGAAAACCATTTCGATGGCTCATTAATTCATTTGATTTTTCAGCAATTTCTTCTCGAATAGCACTGACAATGACCGACGAGCTCATTAATAGATTGTTCATTTCATGCTGTTGTTCATTCTTACTAAGCGCCGCTGTCAATTCAGATTGCAGCTGCGCCTTTTCTGCTTCAATTGATTCAATCCTGGATTTTAGTGAATCTCTCTCTGCTAACGCTGACTGCGCTAATTGTTCTTGCTCTTCGAGTTTTTTGTTCAAGCCAAAATTCAACATAAGTAGCCCCATTAATCGAAATATTCATTACTTGTGCTACTAGCGTATCGGTAATGAATCCTTTTACTTGAGAGGCGCAACTACCCAGAAATTCAGTTTTTTAAAAACTACCATAAATACAATAAGTTATAATCTATTTTGGCTTATTATTAATGAAATTTTAGTGTCTGACGATACTTAGCTCTACTAACACACTATATTTATACTAAAGTTATCAATATTTTAGTTTAAATATTATTTCGTAAATCTTACCGCAGTGCATGAAACAAGGGGCTATGCCATTGGTAACTCAGGCCAAGAAGAAAATAAGATTAGGTGATTTACTCGTAGAACATAAGGTGATTTCTGAAAATCAGCTTATGCAAGCGCTTGCGGCCCAAAAAACCAGTGGCCGTAAACTTGGAAAAGTTTTAATTGAAGAAGGCTTTATCGACGAAGATAAAATGCTCGACTTCCTTTCACGCCAATTACGTATCCCATTTATTGATCTTAAGTTCTATAAGTATTCTGCTGACACCGTTAGGCTACTTCCGGAAACTGTAGCTCGACGATATCGCGCCATTAGTCTAGACGCGACCAGCGATGATATTTTAGTCGGCATGGCCGATCCAACGGATATATTTGGTTACGATGAAATCGCAAATATCCTCAAACGCCCAATCAGACAGGCACTAGTTCGTGAATCTGACCTGCTTAAAACGGTTGATACGGTTTACCGTCGTACAGATGATATTTCTGCATTCGCCGAAGAATTGGGTGAAGAACTATCTGCAAATGATTTTGATGTAAGTCAACTGGGTGATACTACCGATGTTGCCGATGCTCCAGTTGTAAAATTATTACAGTCTTTGTTTGAGGATGCTGTTCAAGTTGGTGCATCAGATATCCACATTGAACCTGATGAACAACAACTACGAATTAGGCAACGTATCGATGGCATTCTTCATGAAACTGTTATGAAGGAATCTCGCATTGCAACGGCATTAGTGTCACGTTTAAAACTTATGGCAAGCCTGAATATTTCAGAACGTCGACTACCACAAGATGGTCGCTTTAATATTGGCGTTAGTGGAAAAAGCATTGACGTACGTTTATCTACAATGCCAATTCAAAATGGTGAGTCTGTCGTGATGCGATTGCTTGACCAATCTCAGGGGCAACTTGATTTAGACCACCTCGGTATGCCAGAAGATATTCGTGATCGCTTTAAAAAAATTATTACTCGGCCTCATGGTTTAGTGCTGGTAACAGGTCCAACGGGTAGCGGTAAAACCACTACGCTTTATTCTGCTTTAAATATTTTGAATAAACCAGAATCAAAAATTATTACCGTCGAAGACCCTGTTGAATACCGACTACCTAGAATTAATCAAGTTCAAGTTAAGCCTCAAATCGATCTTACTTTTGCCCGCGTGCTCAGAACAGCGTTGCGTCAAGATCCTGATGTTGTGCTAGTAGGTGAAATGCGCGATCACGAAACCGTGGAAATGGGCTTACGTGCTGCAATGACTGGCCATTTAGTGTTATCAACGTTACATACAAATGATGCCATTAGCACTGCTCTACGCTTGATTGACATGGGAGCAGAAGGTTATTTAGTGGCTTCTGCACTTGATGCTGTGTTGGCCCAACGCCTGGTTCGGCGTATTTGTGAAAGCTGCATTGAAGACTATAAGCTCAGTACCCACGAATGGGCCTGGGCGCAACAAATCATTGGTGATAAAACCGATAAGATTCAATTTAGGCGTGGGGCAGGATGCCCACATTGTAATAATACTGGTTTCCACGGTCGTATCGGTGTTTACGAATTACTGGAAATTAATAATAGCCTTGCCGATGCCTTACGAAAAAATGATGCGGCAGCATTTAACCTTGCGGCGGACATGCAATCTTCATTTAGACCACTTGTGTTGTCTGTCATGGATTTAGCGCAACAGGGTATTTCGACTATTTCTGAAGCTATGCGCATTTCTGGTGACATAACCATTGATGTTGATGTGGAGATTGATAAACCAAATAGCAAAACAGAAGACATTGATATCGACCCTGATGGTTTACAAACCGAGACTTAATGATGTCAACTTTCTTCTATAAAGGACGAACCAACCGAGGCGATTCAATCGAGGGCAATATTGAGGCTGGCAGTGCGGATGCGGTTGCTACCCAACTATTTAATAACGGTATTACACCAATAGACATTTCTGAAGAAAAACAAGAATCATCAATTAATATATCCTTTAGTAATCCGTTTGGTCAAAAAGTAGGACTTGACGAACTTATTTTATTTAGCCGGCAAATGTACACGTTAATGAAAGCAGGAGTACCCATCACTCGTTCTATTACCAGCCTGGCTGACTCTTCACAAAACACAACCTTAAAAGAAGCGCTCCTTACTATAGTTGAAGATCTGGAATCTGGGCGCGAACTTTCATCTGCTATGTCACCTTTTAATAAAATATTCAGTCACCTCTATGTCAGCATGATTCAAGTTGGTGAAAATACCGGCCAGCTTGATGAATCTTTTTTACAAATTTCTGAATATTTAGAACTTGAAAAAGGAACCCGTGATCGGATTAAAGCTGCACTTCGTTATCCGGTTGTTGTTATGGTCGCTATTGCTGCAGCCATTGCAGTTATTAATTTATTTGTGATTCCTGCGTTTGCTAAAGTTTATTCAGGGCTTGATGCAAAGCTGCCTTGGGCAACTGAAGTGCTTATTGCTACTTCTAATTTTACTGTTAACAATTGGCCATTCATTCTTGCAGCAATCATATTAAGCTTCGTTAGCATCACTATGTATGTTCGTACCGATAATGGTCGTTACAAGTGGGATAAATACAAGTTACGCCTACCTATCGTCGGCAGCATTATTAATCGTTCTTTACTTGCACGTTTTTCACGTTCTTTCGCAATGGCTACGCGCGCGGGTGTGCCACTTATACAGACCATGACTGTGGTCTCACGAGCTGCCGATAATAGTTACATCTCGGAACGTATTTTAGATATGCGCAATGGTATTGAGCGAGGCGATACTCTTACCCGTACGGCAGCCGCCACCAACTTATTCACTCCACTGGTGTTACAAATGATGTCGGTTGGTGAAGAAACTGGTGCGGTGGACGAGTTACTCCAAGAGGTTGCTGAATATTATGAGCGCGAAGTTGATTATGACCTGCAAAACTTAAGCGCAGCGATTGAGCCAATCCTTATTGTTGCCATTGGCATTATGGTGTTTATCTTAGCGCTCGGTGTATTCCTGCCAATGTGGGATCTAGCTAGCGCCTACAAGAATAGGTAAATGTTTATGAAGCACATGATATTCAAACTATTAGCCATTGTCTCATCCGCAAATGTGCCTGCATTCAAATAAGCAACACGGCTTTTCATTTCTCGAGTTAGTACTCGTTATTACTATTATTGGCGTTTTATTCACGGTTGCCGCTGATCGCTTGCTTGTTTTGAAAGTTGAAGCTGAGCGCACTTCAATGCTTCAGATAATCGGAGCACTACGTAGCGCCATGAGTATCCAGGTCGCAAAACAGATTAGCTCAGGCAATGTTGATAATTTGCCAAGCATGGCCGGCACGAATCCAATGAACTGGTTAGCTGAAAAACCAGAAAACTATATTGGGATTAAAGATGAACCCGACCCAGCCGATATAAATCAATACAAGTGGTATTTTGATAGTTATAACAACTGGTTAGTTTATCGTGTTGGCAACAGTGACTATTTCAAAAGCAGTCTCAAAGGGGCGCCCAGAGCAAGATTTCGTGTAAATCTTGACTATACTGATATTAATGAAAACGGGGATTTTGACTTCGGTACTGACGAAATCCACGGTTTAACGCTTCAAAGCGTTGAACCTTATGCTTGGCAGGCAGAACCGATTAATGTCGACAATTACACCAGCCGCACGGATATTGCCACGCAAGCTGCTGATAAATAAAGATATTATTAATTTTAAGGAGTCCTGTGATGAAGAAGCAACAAAGTGGTTTTACCTTAATTGAATTAGTTATTGTGATTGTTATTCTTGGCTTGCTTGCTGCTACAGCGTTGCCACGTTTCGCTGATTTAACCGATGATGCCGAGCGTGCCACACGTGATGGGCTATTAGGTGGAGTTCGCTCTGCTTCTGCTATTTCCCATGCACAAGCACTTATTGATGGTCTTTCTGCAGCAACCGGTGAATCAATCGTTTTAGAAGGCACCACGGTTGACCTCGCTTACGGTTACCCTGATGCAACAGGTATTGTTGCCGCCATTGATGCCAGCGGTTTTGCGGCCCCTGTTATCACTGCTACCACAGCAACATGGACAGTCGCTACTAACTGTGAAGTGATTTATACAGAAGCTACCGCAACCACAACACCTCCTACTTTTGGTGGTCTTGTCACAGGTTGCCCATAGTCAATTGTTTTATTGATGTGTTAAGAAGGGCGCTATTGCGCCCTTCTTTATTTATTGTCTTAAATTAAAAGAAGCTCAATATAGACTGACGAATCATAACGAATAAGCTTACTAATGATAGTTAACAGGATTTTAACAATGCATCGTCAAACCGGCTTTACACTTGTCGAATTGATCATCGTGCTGATTATTCTTGGCTTAATCAGTGCTTATGCCTTGCCACGATTCTTTGAATTACAAAGTTACGATGATCGTGGCTTTTATACTGAAACGCTTAATGCTGTTCGTTATGCACAACAATATGCCGTTGCCACAAATTGTGATGTGGAAGTATCTTTTACCGCCAATAGTTTTGCTTTAAAGCGTCGTGATAATACTGATTGCACAGGTTCATTTAACACTGCAGTACTAAGCCCTGTTACTTTTAATGCTTTTACCAATTCCAATACTAACGTGTCTATTAGTCCTGTGACTTCATTTACGTTCGATGCGCTTGGTGTCGCCTCTGTAGGAACGGATATTATGGTCGGAAACGACTCATTTCGTATTCATGCTACTACTGGTTATATCCAGGAATTATGATGGTTCAGTTTCGAACTCAACATGGCACAACACTTATTGAATTAATTATTTCAATTGTTGTTATTGGCATTGCGCTTTCGGGTATTTTATTAGTCATGAACCAAAACATTGGAACCAGTTCAAATCCGGTAATTCAACATCAAGCCATTGCCATTGCTGAAGCCTATCTTGAAGAAATAATTGAAAAACCTTTTGTCGATCCGCAAGCTCCCGATGGTGAAGCTAATCGCAGTCAGTATGATGATATCGACGACTACAATGCCATTGTCGCGCAAGTTCCTCGCGATCAAAATGGTAATGCTATTGCAGGTCTTGGTAATTACAGTGTCACTGTCAATGTAGTCAACGAGGCCGTAGGCCCAGCGGGAAATCAAGCGCTGAGCGCTGAATCATTTCGTATTACTGTTTCAGTTTCTACACCTGTTAATTCGACTGTGCAACTTAGCTCTTATCGGACCAACCTCTGATGGCACGGCAATATACAAAAGGCTTTAGTCTTGTCGAACTAGTCATTGTCATTGTGATCAGTGGCATTCTCGCCGGCATTATTACAAGTTTCATTACGCAACCCGTTCAAGGCTTTATCGATCTTTCACGGCGTGCCACGTTAGTTTATTCAGCTGAAAGCGCCCTGCGGCGTATGCAACGTGATATTCGACGCGCGTTGCCAAATAGTATTCGCGTTTCTGGAAGTGCTATTGAAATGATTAATACTATCGAAGGCCAACGCTACCGCTCTGCCCCACCGCCTGGCGCACCTGCGAGACGGCTGCAGTTTAATAGCCTAGATAGCAGCTTTGATATTTTAGGTAATTTTTCTGCAGCGACGTTATCAAACCCAACCATCATTAAGTACATTTCCATTTACAATACTGGCAGTGTTGATGGGGGAGGGGCTGCCATTGCTGGCTCCAATGCCTATGCCGCTGCCGATCCGATCACTGGCAAAAATGTTATTACTCCAGACGGCTATTCCATCACATTAACAGATGATCCCGCTACCACTGATGAAGACAATGTCGCCATCGGCAGCGGTGGATTTCAATTTAGTTTTGCATCACCTAGTAACCGAATGTACCTGATTGATACTGCCATTTCCTATGTTTGCAGTGGCGGTGAATTACGCCGACATGTTGATTATGATTTTACTGGCAAGCCAACCCAAGTGGTGCCTCCCGTTGGTGGAAGCTCGGCTTTAATGGCCGATAATATTAGTAATTGTTCTTTTACTTACGATCCCGGAAGTCCTTCTCGGTCTGGGCTTATGACGCTTGATCTCTCTGTTTCCGATGCAGCAACCGGCGAAACTGTCCGCTTACTTCATCAAGTACATGTGGATAATGCGCCATGAAAATGCACACCAACCAACATGGCTTCTCACTCGTTACCGCTATTTTTATTCTTATCATCTTAGCAGCCCTTGGTGCTTATATGGTGACTATTGGCGCAACCAACCGTGCTACCAATACAGCAGCACTTCAAGGGGCTCGCGCATACCAAGCTGCACGTACTGGTATTGACTGGTCTATTTATATGATTACAACTGCAATTGATCAAGCAACGGCTCGTTCTAATTGTAATGCTGTTATTAATGCAAATAGCTTCTCTATTACGGCAGCTGGCTTAAATGGCTTTACGGTTAATACGGCTTGCACCTTTACCTCTCACGATCAACAAGGTAGCAATAACGTTACGGTTTACTCTATTACTAGTACCGCCACATCGGGTGGTAATTATGGTGATCTCGATTTCGTACAGCGTAGTATTTCCGCAACTATTTCACCACCCTAAACTATTTTAACTTGGTAATTATGTTTTACCTTATTTTTTATCATGATTTAGCGCGGACTATAAGAATCACGACTACACTTAAAAATAGACATTGACTGGTATAAGCATGCTCAAGCAATTAAACCTATTTAACATTAAACGAGGATTCCTTTATTGTGCTTTCCCCTGCTTGATCCTGCTTGGCTTTCTACCCACTGAACATGCCATGGCTGTATGTGGGCCAATTCCTTCTACTTATCCGGTTTATAGCAACGGCGATGACTTGAAAATTAAAGATGATGTTTTAATTAATGTTGGCAGTGGTAATGTCGCTGTTGAAGAAGGTGATAATAATGGTAATGCAATTGATGTAACCAATACAGTGGGCGATGTCATTAACGCAAACCAAACATTACCTACTTTAGATCCTGCGAGCTTTCCAAACAATAATTCAAACAGCAATCAAACAGTGAATAATGGCAATAGTCCATTTACTTTTAACAGTGCCGTAAAAGATAGCTATAAAAAAATTAACATCACTGGTAACACGACTGCTAGCTTCATTGGTGGCGGGTCTTTCTTTATCGACGAATTAGACATTAAAAAAAATGCCGTCGTTAATCTTGCTGCAGGTAATTATTTTATTGATAAATTAACCATTGACGACGACAGTACTATTAATATCACCTCTGAAACCGTTAATATTTTTATCAATGATAAATTTGAAGTAAAAGGTGATGACGTTACTATCAATGGTGGCGGAAGTGTTGGTGGCCTTGTCATTTACTTATATAATAAATCAGATTTTAAAGCCGACAAGGATCGACTTGATTTCACAGGCGTTATTTATGGGCCCGATTCCGACGACATAAAATTTGGTAAGGAAACATCTTTTCGCGGTGCTGCTATTGGCGGTGATAAAATTGAATTTGATGATGACAGCGTTATTACCTATACCCCAGCAGATGCAGCCATAGTTGGTAGTATTTCTACTTGCATGTCTACACTAAGCCATTATGCCATCATCCATGGTGGTACTGGGGTGACCTGTACTCCAACAAGTATTACCATCACCGCGCATGATCAATCTGACGTCGCCACATCACCTACAGCGGGAACTATAATCTCTCTAAGTACATCCTCAGGGCTTGGCAGCTGGACTGCTGTCACGACCGGTTCAGGTACTCTATCAGATGCGACGTTAGGCGACGGTGCTGCTACATATACCTTTAATGGTAGTGAAAGCTCGGTTGTCCTTAGTTTTGATTATCCCGTTTTATCTGGTGGTAGCTCTGATACGATTAGTATTAATGTTTCTGACACATCGGTTAGTGAACAAGAAGATCCCGATCTTGTTATATCTTTAGCTGGTTTTATTTTTAGTAATGTACCAACTCAATTATCGGGTAAGCCTTCTGATACAGGTTTTAATTCAACCGTAATAAATTTACAAGCTGTTCGTGCAGCGGATAATAATACCTCCGTATGCGTGCCTGCTTTTCCTTCAAGCCAAACTCGCACTATTGAATTAGGCGGTGAATGTTTAAACCCAACTACCTGTGCTAGCAACCAAATAAGTGTCAATGGCTCTAACATTGCCACCAATAACGATAATGGCGGTGCTGCACTTACAACGAGCTACACTGGCGTTCCTATTAACTTTGGCGCGAATTCAACAGCAATTTTAGTTCTTAATTACCCCGATGCAGGGCAAATGCAATTACATGCCAGGTATAACATTCCGTTATCCAACGGAAATCAATCAGGCGAATTCATGACGGGTTCTTCAAATCAATATGTTGTGCGACCGTTAGCTATACGCATTCCTGCTATTACCGGTAATAATGCAGCCACTAGTAGTGCTGGTGATGCTTCATTTACAGCGGGTGTCGATTTTGATTTTGATTTGGAGGGCGTCCAATGGCAGCAAACTGATGACACTAATGATGATGGCATTGCTGACGGTTTTGATGACGCGGATCCTGCCACTAATCCAGCCGACATTTCAGATAATACCGTTACTGAAAATTTCAATGTCTCTACGGTTTTAAGTGCTAGCTTATTTGCACCAATCGGTGGTCTAAATCCACCTCTCTCTTCACTTGCAGCTACGATTACCAACGGTAATGGCACCGCAACAACCAATTGGCCAGAAGTTGGCATTATTGAGATTAATGCACAAGTTACTGACTATATTAGTGCCGGAATCAATATCCTCGGTCGTAGTAGTCACGTTGGACGATTTATCCCGGATAGGTTTAATGTAAGCGACAATACTCCTACCCTTACAGATAGTTGCGGCGCATTCAGCTATATGGACCAACCAATCGATTTTTCAGCTGATCCAGTTATTACTTTAACCGCACTGGAAGAAGGTGGTGCTACAACAAGAAATTATGATTTAGGTGGGTTTTGGAAGTATACAGCCAACCTTGGCACTCGAAACTATACTAATAATGCGACGACCCCCGCGACACTTGATGCACCTGCATCGGGAACAGTCACTCAAACGGGTGAATTAGATGGCAATGCACAAGGCGAACTAACTATTACAAATGAACAAATTATCTACCAACGACCATCCGATCCACGCGATACAGCCGGTGGCGGTGCAAGCCCAGCCATACCTTTTGCTGCCGATATTGATCTAAATTTAACTATTGCTGATCTTACTGATACGGATAATGTTTGTTATGACTCCAATAACGATGGTACTTGCGAAACTTACTCTGTGAATAATATTGGTAATACTCAGCTTCGCTTTGGTCGGCTTAAGCTTAACAATGCGTTTGGTTCTGAGTTAGTCAATCTTCAATCTAATGTCACGACTGAATTTTACGATAGCCTGACTAATGATTTCTCTGCTTCTACTGGTGATACCTGTACGGCACTAACTAGTACACCAGTGGGGCCACCAAACTGGGGGCATTTAAACCTTAGCGCTTATCAAGGTGATTTAGGCGCTGGCGAAACAACACCTTCGCTTAGTGCTTTTAGCAATGGCGTTGCGACCTTAACCCTCAGTGCACCAGGGCTTGGTAATCAAGGAAGTGTATTAATTACACCTCTGTTAATGAGTGGTATTTTACTTGAGCAACCCTGGTTAAAATATGACTGGGATGGTGATTCTATTCATGACGATGATCCCACCGCCACTGCTACCTTTGGTATTTATCGCGGCAATGATTCGACTATTTATTTACGAGAATTATACTAAAAACAATATTGATGTTTTCAAAATGCTGATAGATGAATTTAATTTTTTAACTCATCAATTCGCAATCATCATTTATAAATTTAATTAAGCTCCATACCCAATTCTTTAATTTTACGTGTTAGTGTATTGCGCCCCCAACCTAATAACTTAGCCGCATCTTGCCTTCGACCACCAGTATGTCGCAATGCGCTACGAATCATAATGCGTTCAAAATCTGGTACCGCACTATCTAATAAATCGTGATCACCAACCACTAACCTATTATCAACCCAGCGTTCTAATGATTTTTTCCAATTTTCATTTGTAGACGAATCAGCAGATGTTGTCTCACGTATTTCGGGTGGCAGGTCATCGATATGTACTTCTTGACCCGGTGCCATCACCGTTAACCAACGGCAAAGGTTTTCAAGCTGTCTGACATTCCCTTGCCAGTCAATGCTGGTTAGGTATTTATCTGTCTCTGGTAATAATCGTTTCACTTCAGCGTTTAATTCTTTTGCTGCTTCCGCTAAAAAGAAATTCATTAGTAATGGAATATCTTCTCGTCTTTCACGTAAAGGTGGAACATGAATACGAATGACATTTAACCGGTGAAATAAGTCCTCACGAAAACGACCCTCTTTAACTAGTTTTTCAAGGTTTTGATGCGTTGCTGCGATTATCCTTACATCTACTTTTACAGCCGTTCGACCACCGACACGGTAAAATTCACCTTCAGCCAATACCCGCAGTAAACGAGTTTGTAATTCAGCTGGCATATCACCTATTTCATCTAAAAATAATGTACCGCCGTTAGCTTGTTCAAAACGCCCACGATGCAAACTTTGCGCGCCTGTAAAAGCCCCTTTTTCATGACCGAATAATTCTGACTCAAGCAAATCTTTTGGGATTGCTGCGGTATTTATTGCTATAAAAGAATTTTCTGCGCGCGGGCTATGTTTGTGTAATGCATGCGCGACCAGTTCTTTACCCGTACCTGATTCTCCATTTATTAATACGGTAATATTTGAACGTGCCAAGCGACCAATTGCTCTAAACACTTCTTGCATTGCCGGTGCTTCACCTATTATTTCAGTTTTAATGACCGATTCGCTTGTTGAGTCTGTTGCGATTTCTCGGCGTAGTTCTACTGCCCGACTTACCATTTCAACAGCTTCATCAACATCGAATGGTTTTGGTAAATACTCAAATGCTCCACCTTGATATGCTGATACCGCACTATCTAAATCTGAATGTGCCGTCATGATGATAACGGGCAAATCAGGGTACTGCGCATTGAGTTTATCTAGCAACTCCAGGCCATTTAACCCTGGCATACGAATATCAGTGACAATGGCATCCGGTAATTCTTTTTCTAATTCAACCATAATCTTATTTGCATTTTCAAAACTAACAACATCCATGTCAGCTTTTTCTAATGCCTTTTCAAGTACCCATCGAATTGATCGATCATCATCAATAATCCAGATCTTATCGTTACGCATTTTCTTGTTTCTCCATTTCTATGGGCAATAAAATTGTAAAACGTGTTTCACCCGGCTTGCTTGTACATTCGATTAACCCACCATGCCTGCTTACTAATGATTGCGCAATTGACAAACCAACACCGGTGCCTTCAACACGACTTGTAACCATTGGGTAAAAAATTCGCTGTTGCATTTCTTCTGGAATGCCCGCTCCATTATCAGTTATATCTAAACGCATCACATGCCTGTGACGAATATTCCCAATTGTAAATTGCCTCTCTATTCTTGTTTTTAATTCAATGATGCCATCGCTTTTACTTGCTTGAATTGCATTTTGAACAATATTAAGGACTGATTGTATTAACTGATCTTTATCAGCCATGAATTCTGGAATACTTACATCATAGTTTCTAATAATGCGCACCCCTTCAGGTACTTCAGCAAGTACTAGGCTTCGTACGCGCTCTATGACTTCATGGATATTTATCTTTGTTACATTTGGCAAACTATTTGGGCCTAACATGCCATCGACGAGACTTTGCAGCCTGTCTGCTTCACCAATAATAATCTGGGTATATTCTTTTAAACTTTCATCCGGTAGTTCTGCTTCGAGCAATTGCGCCGCGCCACGTAAACCGCCTAACGGATTTTTTACTTCATGCGCGAAGCCGCGGACTAATGCGCGTGTCGCAACATTTTGTGCGAGTAATCTTTCTTCACGTGAAATACGTAAATGTCTGTCAACACGTTTCATTTCAATGACCAGAATCAAATCTGAACTGGTGTCATCTATGTTAACCGTGCAATCGACCGTTATCTTTTTGCCATTGGTCAGAATAAGGGACATTTCATGTTGCGAGAAGCCCTGACCATTTCTTAGCACTTGGCTCATTTTTTCCACAAATGTAGGTTCTGCAGGGAGTAGTTCTTTTACTCCATGACCTTGGTGCTGGCGCAAACTGGAAGCTAATAATGCTTCTGCCGCCGGATTCATATATTCAACCAGCAATAATTGATTAAGCATGAGGACAGCTGTCGACAAATTATCCGTAATATTGAACAAATGAGGTTCCTCTTTATGCATTAGGGCTATCATGGTGATCTATAGTGCAAAACTCGAACCACTTTGCTGTTTCAACTCTGTGTTTTTTTAATTATTTTTAATATTTTTAAGTGCTTGAAATAATAGACAATAGTTGAAGCGTTACTGGGCTCGTCGGTTTAGAAATATAGTAAACCAATTACAGCCATGCACCATTATAGTGCGCTAAGGAGGGATTGTGGAGTGGTTTTTTCTTTTATTCTCAGCGACCGCCCGGAATATTCGGTGTTCCACCCGGAATCGTCCCGCTGCCACCAGGGATGTTGTTGCCACTACCCGGTATACCTTTTAAGAGATCGGTTTGTTGCGGCGTAGGACTGTTTAATTTTGCTCGGCTTTGCATATGAAAACTAACAGTATTTGAACTTTTAATGACCTTATCTTCTTCGTCAACGACAAATACCTGCAAGGTATGCGTGCCTGGGTCAACGCTATTTAGGCGTATTTGATTTGTTACACCACGAGGTTTCAACGTTTTACCATCTAATGCGATGGCAAATTTATGGCCTTTTAAACTTAACAACGGGCCTTCAAGCTTATACGCAACCGTTATCGTACCTTTGCCCGAATTCGACCTGATTAATTTGTCTTGTTTGGGGCTAATTATTTCAAATACTTTGTAGCTGGCCGCAGGGTCTTCTTGAGCTCGATTTGCTGCTGCTGGAACCGGAACGATATTAGGAGAATAAGTAGAAAAAGGAGCTAATTTTATTTCTTCGCCCTTACTACCCTGACAAGGTTTGTCTGTGTAAATCACTTCCCCGGCTTCATTTTCACATTTATAGAGTTTCGCTGACGCGATACTGGGTAGTGTTAAACATAAAACGGTAAGGAGTATCGTTATTTTATGCATCATGCTTTCTCCAGTGCTTATCCCTATAGTTACAGCATAGCCAAGCCAGGGTTTGTGCTCAACCTTATTTCTGACAACACCATCACATTACTGGTTCAAAACGTATTTACAGCCAAAAAAAACGCCTTTCCCTATTTAGGAAAGGCGTTTTAATTTTGCTCTTACTTACCTAAAATTTATAGGCTGTAATACATATCAAACTCTACTGGATGCGTAGTCATACGCATACGAGTTACTTCTTCCATCTTCAACGCAATGTAACCGTCAATTGCGTCATCAGTGAAAACACCACCCGCTGTCAGGAACTCGCGGTCTTTATCAAGTGCGTCTAGCGCTTGATCTAGTGAATAACAAACTTGTGGAATTTTAGCTTCTTCTTCTGGTGGTAAGTCATACAAATCTTTATCCATTGCATCACCAGGGTGAATCTTGTTTTTAATTCCATCAATGCCGGCCATCATCATTGCTGCAAAGCAAAGGTAAGGGTTAGCAGTTGAGTCACCGAAACGTAATTCAATACGACGTGCTTTTGGATTAGAGACGAATGGAATACGAATTGATGCTGAACGGTTACGTGCTGAGTAAGCCAACATAACAGGTGCTTCAAAACCTGGAACCAAACGTTTGTAAGAGTTAGTTGAGGCATTTGAAAGTGCATTCAAGGCTTTAGCGTGTTTAATGATACCGCCAATGTAGTAAAGCGCTATATCTGACAAACCGCCATATTTATTACCAGAGAACATGTTCTTGCCACCTTTACCGATAGACATATGAACATGCATACCACTACCGTTATCACCAACAACTGGCTTAGGCATAAATGTGGCAGTTTTACCGTAGGCGTGTGCTACGTTTTGTACACAGTATTTAAGTACTTGTACTTCATCCGCCTTGGCAACGAGTGAATTAAAACCAACACCAATTTCACACTGACCAGCGGTTGCAACTTCGTGATGGTGAACTTCAATATCCAAGCCCATGTCTTCCATTGCCAGACACATTGCTGAACGCATGTCTTGAAGTGAATCAACAGGAGGAACTGGGAAATAACCACCTTTAGTTCCTGGACGGTGACCCATATTGCCATCGGCATATACTTTTTCTGAGTTCCATTCGCCTTCTTCTGAATCAATCTTACAGAAAGAACCTGTCATGTCTGCGCCCCAACGTACGTCATCAAAAACGAAAAATTCGTTTTCAGGACCAAAGTACGCTACATCACCAATCTTGGTTTTCTTCAAATATTCTTCAGCACGGCGCGCGATTGAACGTGGATCACGTTCGTAACCTTGCATTGTGTCTGGCTCAACGATGTCACAACGAATAATCATTGTTGGTTCGTCCATGAACGGATCCATCATGGCGGTTGAAGTATCAGGCATTAAGATCATGTCTGATTCATTAATGCTCTTCCAACCGGCGATTGAAGAACCATCAAACATTTTGCCTTCTTTGAAGAAATCAGCGTCCACAACTTTTGCAGGAATCGTGACATGCTGCTCTTTACCAATGGTATCGGTAAAACGCATATCAACGAACTGTACGTCGTTGTCTTTCATTATCTTTTTAACTTTTGCTACGGACATGGTGATGTTTCCTCCGCTATTGTCCTAAATGATTATCTATTTATAGATTGTGGTATTTACTTAAATTGGCCGCTCTCGCAACTTACTTAAATTTGTCCTCATATAGTGCATTTATTATGCCACTAGATAAGTTATTGAATATATTAATTTTATTAAATCAAATCACGTTTTTGTCATTATTTTTGCACCAAAATAATGCGCAAAACCTTTTGTTTGCACACTATTGGTGCGTCAGTCAGCATAGAAACCTACTTTAATATTTTTAATTTCCTCAATCTGCTCTGCTGACTGTTTTAAATCAGCCGCTAATTGGGTTCCCGCCAACGCTAATGGCAATTTTACATCAACATGAATATGTCCATCCAAGTAATGCAATGTGACTGACTGAATCTGGCTGGCAGCTTCAATATCCTGCCACGCCTGATTTAGACGAGCCATTATCTGCCCTCTTGGCGGTAAATGGCAACTATTTGCGGCAATCTCATCATCTTCAGCATCAATATGCACGGTGACATCAGACACATCTTCAATATTATTTACTAACTGAATTCTAACGGCTTCACTAATTTGATGACCTTCTGAAACGCTTAAAAAGGGTTCAACCAGAATATGTACGTCGACCAACGCATCAGGCCCCATCTTTCGGGTACGTAACATATGCAAAGAACGAACACCTTCAACATCAGCAATCATGGCGCGAATTCGTTCAACTTCTTCACTGTCTAAGGCTGTGTCAATCAACTCGCGAACACTATTCCAGCCTAAATCCCAACCAATTTTTACTATCATCAATGCGACACCAATTGCAGCAATGGCATCAAGATATTCCAAGCCTGCCATCGCACCCAACACACCGACAAAAACAATAATTGAAGAAATGGCATCGGAGCGACTGTGCCAAGCATTAGCGCGTAGTAACGCAGATCTATATTTTCGTGCTGCCGCCATCGTATAACGATAAATGGCTTCTTTTGAAATAATTGAAATTGCCGCAATGACTAATACAATTCCACTTGGATGAAATAATAATTCAGGTTCAAACAAACGACGTAGCGCATCCCATGCAATACCAACGCCAATCAAAATCAATGCAAAACCCAACCCGACCGTCATTAACGTTTCAATGCGGCCATGCCCATAAGGATGTTCTTCATCTGCATCTCGATTAGAATGCTTAAAAGCGAACAACACCATAAAGTCTGTAATTAAATCTGAAAAAGAATGAATGCCGTCAGCAATAAGTGCTTGAGACTGACCGATATACCCAACTACTATTTTTGCAACTGCTAACAAGAAATCTACGACAGAACCAATTAAAGTTACTTTACGCACTTCTCGATAACGCGCATCGTGCTCATTAAGTACTGCATGAGAATGACTATGCGCCATTTATTTTTCACCCACCATTACTGTAATAATCACTTCGCCTTTATCTTCTTCACTACTCACTACCTTATGGCCATTTATTCGACACCATGCAGGTATATCATTAAGCGCACCAGGATCAGTGCATGTCACTTCAAGCGTATCGCCTACTTGTAATTCTGCGACTTTATCCTGTGTACGAATAACAGGCATCGGGCACATCATTCTTTTTGCATCCAATCTGTAATGTGGCATGAGTGGTTTATTTGACCTTTATTTATAGCGTTTAACGTTATTTATATTTGCCATGCTTCATCAAGCTGGCTTACCGGCATCGGCGTAACATTTAATAATTTACTCACACCGTGTTTGTCGGTAAATTCGACTTCAACCTTGTCTGCCGTTCTTCCCTGACTATAACGCGCTGCTATTTGCGCGGCCAATTCAATATCTTCCTCTGTTACTTCACCATCAATCAACGTTAACGGTCCTGCATGACTGACGGTTTTAATACTAGAAAGCATTTTACGATAACCGGATAAAAAATTATTTTCGCCTTCTTCCCGCCCTATGATCAATTTAAAATGTTTTTTAGGGCGAATGTGCCGGCCTACTTTTAATAACATAATGTCATCAAGTTCATAACGACGTTCGCCACGTGATGTCCACAAATCCGCAATTTTTTTTGAATATTGTGCATCAGTTAAAAAGCAACAACCTCCTGCGGGTTGTGCATAATCTTCAAAGCCATATTGCTCGGCCAATGCCATCTGCGGCTTTCGCGTTCGACCACTAAAATCAAATAACTTATCACGGTCTAACCAACCTTCTTGTTCCGGCAATGTTGGAGGTAGGTGTTGCGCGCATAGCGGTCGTACTAGCAAATCACCCGCGCCGGATTCTTTAGCGATGACTGGCATTGTTTCTTTTCGTTGTGACATAGGGCGTTGGCCAATCACTTCGCCAGTAACAATAAAATCAAAATTATTTTCAGCAATCCATTGGTGCGCTTTTTTCACCATAAAACCTTTACAATCTAAACAAGGGTTCATGTGTTGGCCATAACCATGGGAAGGATTAATAACGATATCTTTATATTCTTCAATCACATCGACAATATGCAATTTAATGCCTAATTGCTCTGCTACCCATAGAGCATTATTTCGCTTTGGTTTTGCCTTATCTTTTTTACGGATCGCGTGAGTATGCCCTTCAACACAAAAACCTGTATAGAAGTTAATTCCTTCAACATGCACGCCTTGCTCCATCACGGCTTTTGCGGCTAACAGTGAATCGAGCCCACCAGAAATAAGGGCGACAGCTTTACGTTGTGTTGCTTGCATCTTGATCTTTACCGAATGAAAAGGGGGCGCCATTATAACAGAGCGCTTATCTCATTAACTATTCCCCAGCCCATACTAAGGAATAAATAAGCTGATCTCGTTCACCTCAGACCGCACTCACGGTATACTTGCGCGCTAATTGTATGATTTTGGGTTATAAAACAAACATTACCATGAGCAATGCATCAGATACTTCTACATTTTACGGTTTAATTGCCACTTTGCAGTCATTTTGGGCTGACCAAGGTTGTGCGATTTTGCAGCCTTTCGATATGGAAATGGGGGCTGGCACCTTCCATCCAGCTACTTTTTTACGTTCAATTGGCCCAGAACCCTGGCGCGCGGCTTATGTACAACCTTCACGCCGCCCGACAGATGGCCGCTATGGTGAAAACCCCAATCGCCTGCAACATTACTACCAATTCCAGGTCATGCTAAAGCCTTCACCTGATAATATTCAGGCGCTTTATTTAGATTCATTACGCTTACTTGGTTTTGATCCATTAGAGCACGATATTCGATTTGTCGAAGATAACTGGGAATCACCAACATTAGGTGCCTGGGGACTGGGTTGGGAAGTTTGGCTAAATGGTATGGAAGTTACCCAGTTTACCTATTTCCAACAAGTAGGTGGACTAGAATGCCGACCGGTAACCGGTGAAATCACCTACGGTCTTGAACGTCTTGCGATGTATATGCAGGGCGTCGATAGTGTATTTGATCTCGTTTGGTCAAAAGGGGAGGCAGGCACCATCACCTATGGTGATGTATTCCATCAAAATGAAGTGGAGCAATCTACTTATAACTTTGAACATGCAGATGTAGATACCCTGTTTGCCTGGTTTGATAGTTGTGAAAAGCAGAGCCAACAACTTATCGACGCCGATTTACCTATGCCGGCTTATGAACAAGTGTTAAAAGCGTCTCATACTTTTAATTTGCTTGATGCGCGCCATGCGATTTCGGTTACCGAGCGCCAGGCATACATACTCCGCATTCGTAGCTTATCCAGGGCTGTTGCCCAAGCTTACTTTAATAAGCGAGAAGCACTTGGCTTTCCGATGGCTAACGGGAGTAAATCATGAGTGATACTAATGATTTGCTGATTGAAATTGGCACTGAAGAATTACCACCAAAAGCATTGCTAAAATTATCTCAGGCTTTTGAAAAAAGTGTTGCTTCTGATCTTAAGGAATCTGGCCTTGGCTATAACGACATAAAACCGTTTGCAGCACCTCGTCGACTTGCGCTGCTGATTACTGATCTTGCCAATAAACAGCCTGATCGCGAAACGGAACGTCGTGGACCTGCATTGACTGCCGCATTTGGTGAAGATGGTTGTCCAACCAAAGCTGCTGAAGGTTTTGCGCGCTCTTGTGGTGTTGAGTCTGTTGATCAATTATCTCAACTTAAAACGGACAAAGGCGCTTGGCTTGCCTATACATTAAAAGAAAAGGGCCAAGCTGCTGCTGACTTGATTCCGAATATTGTTCGCAACGGCCTCGATAAACTACCTATTCCAAAACGTATGCGTTGGGGAGCTGGTGATGCTCAGTTTGTTCGACCAGTACATTGGATTGTTTTATTACTGGGTAACCATGTTATTGATGCCGATATTCTTGGTGTTAAAAGCGGTAAAGAAACCTGGGGCCATCGTTTTCACCACCCAAATGCCATGAGTATTTTTGATCCAGCCGGCTATGCTGATTTATTAGAATCTCAAGGCCATGTTATTGCTGACTTTGCACAGCGACGTGAATTAGTTAGAAACATGGTGACTAACATCGCCGCAGACGCTAACGGTTCTGCCGTTATTGATGAAGCCCTACTTGATGAAGTCACAGCCATGGTTGAGTGGCCTGTGGCTGTACTTGGGCACTTTGATGAATCTTTCCTTGATGTGCCGATGGAATGTTTAGTTAGTTCAATGAAAAGTCATCAAAAATATTTTCACATGTTAGATGACAACGGCAAGCTAATGCCAAATTTTATTACTGTTAGTAATATTGATAGCACTAACCTTGATACTGTACGCAAAGGAAATGAACGCGTTATTCGTCCGCGCCTTGCTGATGCGGAGTTTTTTTGGCAACAAGATAAGAAACAACGTCTTGATAGTCGTCGAACAGCTCTTAGCAAAGTCGTTTTTCAGAAACAACTTGGCAGTATTTATAATAAGTCTGAGCGCAATGCGGCACTTGCTCGCACCATTGCTAACGAGCTCAACGCTGATAGTGATGCGGCGCTCCGTGCTGCACAACTTTGTAAGTGTGACCTCTTAACAGAAATGGTTTATGAATTCCCTGATTTACAAGGTGTCATGGGGCACTATTATGCTAAAGCAGATGGTGAAGCGGATAATGTTGCCCAAGCTATAGAAGATCATTATCGCCCTCGTTTCGCTGGCGATGATTTACCTCAGGACATTATTGGACAAGCTGTTTCTATTGCTGACAAACTCGACACCTTGGTTGGACTTTTTGCGATTGGCCAACCACCGACAGGTCAAAAAGATCCCTATGCATTACGTCGCGCAGCCTTGGGTATATTAAGAATTTGTATGGAATGTTCATTAAACATTAACGTACATGACCTCATTTCCACTGCCGTTAAAAATTATCAAACTATGCCACCTAAACTTGATGTGGCGGACAATGTTGTAAAAGATGTATTTGATTTTATTCTCGGACGCCTGACTGTTTATTATAGCAATCAGGATTTTGCAGCTGATGAAATCGATGCCATTGTTAGTTTGCGTCCTGGTCAATTTAATGAACTGGATCAACGTCTACGTGCCGTAGCTGCTTTTCGTAAACTACCTGAAGCTGAAAGCCTCTCTGCTGCCAATACTCGTATTACCAATATTCTTAAAAAGAGCAACCAGACAATTAATACAACAGTTGATTTAGCGCTGCTTTCAGAGCCGGCAGAAAAAGATTTACATACAGCGCTGCAAGCTTCACTAGCAAATGTAGAGCCTTTATTAGCTAAAGGTGACTACACCGCTGCACTAACAAACCTTGCGAGTTTACGACAACCTGTTGATGCTTTTTTTGACAATGTTATGGTCATGGCAGAAGATGAATCGATACGTAACAACCGTCTTGCACTACTTAATATGTTACGCCAAGTATTTTTACGTATCGCTGACTTATCACGCTTGCAAAATTAACGCTAACAGGAGGGTATATGGATCATCACCAAAACCGTGATTCTTACACTGAAATATTAGCCGCCATTCAAGCCTTTCACGATAAGCATGACTTTAAAGGAACCGGTGGTGAAGACCTGCCCTACCGGGTTGCGTTAATGGCTGAGGAGCTTGGTGAAATATCTTCCGCTGTCACAAAAGGCAAATCTGTTGATTCTCTTGCCGAAGAATGTGCTGACTTAATGATCCTGTTGATGGGTACCGCTATTGCGGCAGATTTTGATCTTAACAATGCTGTCTGGGAAAAAATGGATAAGCTCATGAAACGTGAGTCTAAAATGATCAACGGTAAAATTCGCGTTTCAGAATTTCGGGACGTTAACTAGTTATGCCTCTCATTATTCTTGACCGTGATGGCGTCATTAACGAAGACTCTGATGACTTCATTAAGTCCCCAGACGAGTGGCTTCCATTACCAGGAAGCCTTGAAGCCATTGCGCTACTCAATAACGCTGGCTGGCAAGTCGTGGTAGCAACCAATCAATCTGGTATTTCCAGAAAATTATTTGATCTGGATACCCTGCACGCCATACATAAAAAAATGCATCATTTAGTAAATGAATATGGCGGAAAGATTGATGCTATTTTCTTTTGTCCCCACGGACCTAAAGATAATTGTGATTGCCGCAAACCTTTGCCAGGTTTATTTAACCAAATTTCCAAACGCCTCAACACCAATTTAGAAAATGTGCCGTGTGTTGGCGACTCCCTACGTGATATCCAAGCAGCGCAGGCCGTCGGGGCCCAACCGATATTAGTTCGTACTGGCAAAGGAACTAAAACACTTTATGCTGATCAAGGCATCGAGGATGTACCGGTTTATTGTGATTTAAAACAAGCCGTTAACGCCTTGCTAGCTGGCACACTAATGAATAGCGTTTAAACATGTTATTTCTCCGTTCACTGTTGTTTTCAATCGGCATGATTCTAGCGACGATTATTCTCGCTACGCCTTGTTTTTTAACTATCCTGCTTCCGCATTCATGGCGATATCGTTATTTTCATCTGTGGCATCGTTTTGTTTTATGGTGGCTAGAAGTAACTTGTAAGGTGCATTATGAAGTTGAGGGACTTGAACATGTACAAAACATAAATCCAGCTATTGTTTTTTGTCGCCATGAATCCACGTGGGAAACCTTGGCTCTGACAAATATTTTTCCAGTTCAAACCTGGCTTATCAAACGCGAATTACTTTGGGTACCCTTTTTTGGATGGGCAATCTGGGTATTAGAACCTATTGCGATTAACCGAAAAGCGGGGCGCCAAGCCTTGAATCAAGTTATTTCACAAGGAAAACAAAGGCTTAGTAAGGATCGCTGGGTTATTACGTTTCCTGAAGGTACCCGTCTTAAACCCACCGAGACAAAGTCATTTGGTATTGGTGGCGCTATGTTAGCAGCCAAAACCGGTGTGCCTGTTGTTCCTGTTACCCACAATGCTGGAGAGTGTTGGCCAAAACGTGGATTTATTAAACAACCTGGCACTATCAAAGTCGTTATTGGCGAGGCAATTCAAACAGAAGGTCGCAAGGCTTCCGAAATTAACCAACAAGCAGAAAATTGGATGAACGCAACTCGCGAACGTTTACTCGAACGCAGTTAATTTTTTTTCATGATGAGACAAACAAATCAGCTACTTTTCGTTAATTCATTGCGTTCTTTTAATAAGGAAATATATGCTATAAATTCCCATACCATTATTGCTCCACCAACAATAAACATGCCGTAAACTACATCCATATTATTCAGCAGAGGATGGAAGGCGTTTCCATTTGCACCAAAGATGCCATACAGCGCTAATCCGACAAGAATCGTACCTGGTGCACCAAAAATTTGAACCTTAACCATTTTACTAGTTATTTCTTTTATTCTTTGTTTTTTTTCTTGTTCGTTAATCATAGTTCGCTTCCCTTATTGAAGAAATAACTAGACTGCGTAACGGGGTGTAAATTTAAAACAGGATTATTTTTTTTATTAAAACAAGCTTTATGCTTAGATCTTTATAAACTGAAAATTATTGGCTGTTTGTTATATACGTTAAGATTTCTACGACTTGTTCTGCTGTTTGAGCCCAGGCCATTGCCGCACCATCAACTTCTTTTAAGGGGTGAATAATCGCTTCATCATGAAGTGTTATATAGGGTTTGCCGAGCGCCGCACAAATACCTGCATCAAATGCTGCATTCCACTGTTTAAACTTGTCACCGAAGCGAACCACCACTACATCGCTATTTTCAATTAATGTTTTTGTGCGAATAGCATTCACTTTTGCTGACTTATGATCGCGCCAAAAATTCTTCTCTTCTTCACCCAGCACGTCACCTGCGGCATCGCTAGCTTCATGGTTCGTAACCGCTGATGTAAAATCTATAGGAAGATTTGCAGCCTTTGAACCCTGTTTAATTTGCTCGCGCCAATCACTATGAATTTCACCTGATAAATAAACATTCCAACGCATAATAGCAATCTCGGTTATACGTCCAGGTTACCAACTGAAAGCGCATTCTCTTCAATAAAGTCGCGACGTGGTTCAACCTGATCGCCCATTAGGGTTGTGAATAAATCATCAGCAGCGATGGCATCTTCAATTTGTACTTGGAGTAAACGGCGCTGATTATAGTCCATGGTTGTTTCCCATAATTGTTCTGGGTTCATTTCACCCAGTCCTTTGTAACGCTGGAAACTCTGACCACGTTTAGCTTCTTTCATTAACCAATCAATCGCTTCTTTAAAACTGCTAATTTCTGTTTCACGTTCGCCGCGCTTAACGGTTGCACCCTCTCCAATAAGGCCATCTAACTGCGTTGCCATTTCCGCAATCGCCTTGTATTCACCAGAGAAAAAGAAATCATGACTAAAGACAACGCTATTTGTTAAACCATGTTTCGTAACATCAAGTTGTACAACGTTGCATGCATGTTCAACATCTTCAATAACATTACTGTCATAGATGAATCCGTCTTCATCCGCGTTTAAGCGGCTTTTCAGTTCATCTGCCCACTGACTTATCGCATCACTGTCTTTACTCATCGCCTCATCAACGACCGGCATGTAAATCATTTTCAGTAACGCAGCGACATTAAAGCGTTTGCCGATACGTTGAATCGTTGCCATGACGTTGGTATAGCTTTGAATAAGCGTTTCGAGCCCTTGGCCACTGATTGGTGGTGTTTCAGGGTTAACCGTTAACGAGGCTTTGTCGAGTGCTTCCTGAATTAAAAACTGATTCATTTCAGTATCATCTTTGATGTAGCGCTCTTGTTTGCCTTTTTTAATTTTATATAACGGCGGCTGCGCAATATAGAGATGACCGCGTTCCACCAATTCATACATTTGGCGATAGAAAAAAGTAAGCAATAAAGTTCGAATATGCGAACCATCCACATCGGCGTCGGTCATGATGATAATACGGTGGTAACGCAATTTGTCTGGGTTAAATTCCTCTTTACCAATACCGCAACCTAATGCAGTAATAAGCGTGCCGACTTCTGCTGATGAAAGCATTTTATCAAAGCGTGCTTTCTCAACATTTAAAATCTTACCTTTGAGTGGCAGGATAGCTTGAAATTTACGGTCACGACCCTGTTTTGCTGAGCCACCCGCCGAGTCCCCTTCCACTAAGAAAATTTCCGAAAGCGATGGATCTTTTTCCTGACAGTCGGCTAATTTTCCTGGGAGCCCTGCAATATCCAGTGCGCCTTTACGACGGGTCATTTCACGTGCTTTTCGCGCCGCTTCGCGTGCTCGTGCTGCATCAACCATTTTACTAACAATGGCCTTCGCATCACTTGGGCGCTCTTGTAGGAACTCGCTAAGCTTTTCATTCATGGTCGTTTCGACAATGCCTTTCACCTCAGAGGACACCAACTTATCTTTAGTTTGAGATGAAAATTTAGGATCGGGTACTTTCACAGATAATACCGCGGTCAAGCCTTCACGGGCGTCATCGCCAGTGGTCGAAACCTTATTTTTTCCATTAGAATCAATGTATTGGTTCAATGTGCGAGTTAATGAGGAGCGAAACCCAGATAAGTGAGAACCCCCATCACGTTGTGGAATATTATTGGTAAAACAGAAAATATTTTCCTGATAAGAGTCATTCCACTGCATTGCGAGTTCAACGGTGACACCATCTTGTTCCGTTTCAAAATAAAACACGTTTTCATGCAATGGCTGCTTCTTGCGATTTAAATGTTCTACAAAAGCTTGAATCCCGCCTTTGTATTCAAATTCATCTGTCTTGTCATTTCGCTCATCTACTAAAACAATACGTACACCGGAATTCAAAAAACTCAATTCTCTCAATCGCTTAGAGAGAATATCATAGTGAAATTCAATTTGAGAGAAGGTTTCAGGGCTAGGTTTAAAGTGCACCTCTGTCCCAGTAATATCTGTATCGCCAATCACTGCTAGTGGGGCTTGTGGTTCCCCTTTTACATAATCTTGTTGGTGAACTTTGCCATGACGGCGAATTGTAAGGCGCAGTTCATTAGATAGCGCATTTACCACAGAAATACCCACGCCATGTAAACCGCCTGATACCTTATACGAGTTATCATCAAACTTACCGCCAGCATGAAGAACCGTCATAATTACTTCAGCTGCAGCCACACCTTCTTCTTCATGAATATCAACCGGAATACCACGACCATTATCACTGACCGTGACAGATTCACCATTATGGATAACAACGCGAATTTCTGAACAATGCCCAGCTAACGCTTCGTCAATTGAGTTATCAACCACCTCAAACACCATATGATGCAAACCTGTGCCGTCATCAGTATCACCAATATACATACCGGGGCGCTTACGGACAGCGTCTAGGCCTTTTAAAACCTTAATATTCGAGGAATCGTAACTTTTTTCGTCTGACATGTCTTATCTCCAAAACAGAGTGATTATTATACCACTTCTTTTACTTCACCGTGTTCCACGTGAAACATTGCTGGATGTACCTCAGATACATCGGGAAGTTGGCCTGCAGTAATTGCTGTCACTACGAGTTGGGAGCCTGTTGCGAGCAACACCTTCATTAATTTCTCACAATGGCCCGCATCAAGCTCGGCACTAATGTCATCTATTAAAACCGTACCTGGCTTTCTTGTTGCATTGGTCAAAAGTTGCGCCTGACCCAATACAAGCGCGCTAACGAGTAATTTCTGTTGCCCACGAGATAATCGTTCTCTTGCCGCAACCCCGTCTCGTTTAAAGACAAGATCGGCTCGTTGAGGACCATAGCGTGAATACCCTAACTCTCTATCTTTATCTCGATTACTCGCTAATAACTCGTTCAAAGGGATATCTGCGTCCCAGCCAGCACGATATTGCATTGTAATATCATCACAACCCAACATTTCATTGACCGAGCTTGCAAACAAGGGCTGCAAATTTTCTACATATTGTTTTCGATAGGTATGCAAAGACGACGCTGAACTGGCCATTTCCAGCTCCCAATGTTCTGTTTGACGCACAGATTGCCTCAAAGCCGCATTTCGCTGCTTCATCGCACGCATATATCGCTGCCAAACAGGATAAAATGAATGTTCCACGTGAAACACGCCCCAATCTAAAAATTTACGGCGCTGGCTTGGGCCTTGGTCGATTAAATCAAAACTTTGCTGATTAATAAGTTGAATGGGTAATAAATGCGCTAATTCGGCGCCGCTGCGTATCGGGGAGCCATCTAAACGTAACTGCCGCTTACCCTGAGTGTATTGGAAACCCAACTTTTGGCTTAAACCAGAAGCTAAGCGTAATTGAGCGAACAAGGTTAAAGCTTCTTGTTCAGACTGAATGACATGATTTAAACGACTAGTTCGAAAGGATCGCCCGGTCCCGAGTAAATTGATCGCTTCTAAAAGGCTGGTTTTACCACTAGCATTCGCACCGGTAATAATATTTAGCCCGGTTTTAAGAGAAAGCTGAGCAGATTGTATATTACGACAATGCGTTATCTTGAGTATTTCAATGCTCATACTCTGGTTAATTTAAAACTAAAGACGCATTGGCATAACGACATAACGACATTCTGCTGCCATTTCACCAACAGCAGTAATGAGACAACTACTATTTGAATCACTTAACGCGATATTAATTTGTTCTGTATTGATTGCGTTCAACGCGTCCAGTAAGTAGGTAACATTAAAACCAATTTCTAATGCATCAAATTCATATTCCAGTTCAACTTGTTCTTCCGCTTCTTCTTGTTCTGGATTGTTTGCAACAATACGCATCGTATTATTATCCATCAATAAACGAATCCCACGATATTTTTCATTAGATAAAATCGATGCTCTGGTTAATGCTTGGCGGAACATTTCTCGATTTAAAACTAAGTTTTTATCGCTATTTTGTGGTAGAACTCGTTGATAATCAGGGAATTTTCCGTCTATTAACTTCGATGTGAAAATAAGTTGATCAAACTTTAATTGAATATGATTGTTACCAATTTCAATTTCAACTTCATTGTTTTCATCGTCTAATAAACGCGATAATTCTGAAATACCTTTACGCGGTAATATAATTTGCATTGCATCGATTGATGCGACATCAGCAACTATTTCACACATTGCCAAACGATGCCCATCGGTTGCGACACTACGTAATTTACCATCAGCAATCTCTAACATTAAACCATTCAGGTAATAACGAACATCTTGTTGTGCCATCGCAAATTGAGTGTGATCAATTAATGATTTAATTGACGCTTGGTTAACTTTGAAACTATTACCATCTTCTGCAGCATCGATATTTGGAAAGTCTGCAGCCGGTAAAGTAGATAAAGTAAATCGGCTTTTGCCTGCTCGTAAAATGGCACGTTCGCCTTCGACTTTAAAATCAATCGTGCAGTCATCAGGTAAAGTACGACAAATATCTAAAAATTTTCGAGCAGGTACGGTTACTTCGCCCGCGGTCGCAGTGTTTGTTTTTGTTGAAGCAATAATTTCTACTTCAAGATCGGTAGCTGTTAAATTTAATTGTTCACCATCAGATACTAATAATACATGTGAGAGTATCGGTAAGGTTTGCCTACGTTCAACTACACCACATATTGTCTGCAGAGGTTTTAGTAAGGCTTCGCGTTGGATCTTGAAGTTCATATTATTAGTTCCTAAGTATATATATACTTATTGTTATTATTAGTACCACGATAATCTGTGCATAAAGCATATTTTCTTTTATAAATCATCGTGTTACATTAATCATAAGCTTGTGTGTAAGCGTTATAATTTATTCATTAAGCTGTGCATCACTTGTGGATAAATAAGGACCTAAATTTATCCACACAGTTATAAACAGCTAATCCACATCATGTTGACAAAGTTCTTAACAAATTTGTGTAATCTTCTTGAATACGTGAATCTGATTCTTTTAATTCTTTAATCTTCTTGCAGGCATGTATCACCGTTGTATGATCCCTGCCACCAAAGGCATCGCCAATTTCTGGCAAGCTATGGGTTGTTAATTCTTTAGCCAATGCCATGGCTAATTGTCTTGGTCGAGTAATCGAACGAGTCCGACGTTTAGAGTGTAAATCAGCAACGCGAATCTTGTAATACTCAGCAACCGTTTTTTGGATATTATCTATGCTAACTAGCTTTTCTTGCAAGGCTAATAGATCGCGCAGTGATTCTTTAGCAAAATCGAGAGTAATCGCTTTACCAGTAAAATGTGCATTAGCAATAACTCGGCGCAAAGCTCCTTCCAATTCACGAACATTGGAATAAATACGCTTAGCAATGAAAAAGGCGACTTCTCGCGGTAAATCGATTTGCACTAACGATGCTTTGTTCATCAGAATAGCGGCACGCGTTTCAAGCTCGGGTGGCTCGATGGCAACCGTTAGGCCCCAGCCAAAACGGGATTTTAAACGTTCCTCTAAGCCATCAACCTCTTTCGGGTAACGATCACAGGTCATAATGACCTGCTGTTGCCGTTCTAGCAACGTGTTAAAAGTATGGAAAAATTCTTCTTGAGAACGACCTTTACCAGCAAAAAATTGAATATCATCGATTAATAAAGCATCTACAGAACGGTAGTAACGTTTAAATTCGTTAATCGAGTTATGCTGTAGGGCTTTAACCATATCGGCAACAAAACGCTCAGAATGCAGGTAAACCACATGTGCTTGCGGATTTTTAGCCAAAATTAAGTTACCGACAGCATGCATTAAATGGGTTTTACCTAAACCAACACCACCGTAAATTAATAGCGGGTTATAAGCAGCACCAGAGTTTTCACCAACTTGCATTGAGGCGGCACGGGCTAATTGGTTTGATTTACCTTCGATAAAGCTATCAAAGGTAAATGTTTTATTTAAAGCACTAAAGTGCGCTGGCACTTGCTCTGGAGTAGCATTGATAGAGGGGCCATGTTGGCCGTTACGGCGCATTTTCGTTGAGTCTAAGCTGGGTTCAGTGCTTACTTCTGTATTGGCAGTAAGCTGTCGACTACCTATTTCCAGCTGCACGACAGGCGCACTTCCCTTAACAAGGCGATCAACAGTAGCGATAATTTGCTCTATAAATTGTTCATTTACCCAGTCGAGTACAAAACGATTAGGCGCGAGCAGGCGTAAACACTCAGGTTCTTCCTCGGCATGGAGGGGGCGAATCCAGGTGTTGAATTGCTCTGAAGTTAGTTCACCTTCGAGATGGTTTAAACAGTCTTGCCAAAGGGGTGCTGACACCGTGTATGCGTACTCCGTAATGTATGAAAGCCAGGTCTTGGAGGCAGAAGTGTACCGCTGCAGCAAAAAGTTATCCACACCCCTGTTATTTACTGATTTCTCATTAAAAATCTTGACTTTTGATCACGATCCAAAGTAAATTGCACCGCTTTTCCGCTCCCGCCAGAGGCGAGGGTATTTTTATAGATTTAAGATAGTAGGCATTGTCATGAAAAGAACTTTTCAGCCCAGTTTATTAAAGCGTAAGCGTAACCATGGTTTTCGTGCTCGTATGGCGACGAAAGCAGGACGCAAGATTATTAATGCTCGCCGTGCTAAAGGTCGCGCTTCACTGAGTGCCTAATAAACCATGTCGCAATATGCCGTTTTGCAAATTGCGACATTGTATTAGCCTCTCAGCTCCTCTCGATCGTGGGTGAATTCGGTTTTAACCGTCGTCTCAGGATCACCAGTCCCGCAGACTACCAGCGTGTTTTTTCAAAACCTATAAAATCTGGAAGTTCCGCATTTACCGTTTTAGCTAAACAGAATAACTTGCAACAACCGCGTTTAGGCTTAGCGATTGCAAAAAAACACATGCGACGAGCAGTTGACAGGAATCGAATTAAACGACAAATCCGCGAGAGTTTTCGTCTGTATAAAGATACACTACCCGCGGTTGATGTTGTCGTGTTGGCAAAACACCAAACAAATAAAAAAACCAATACCGAGTTAGCCAATATGTTAAATGACCATTGGCAAAAATTGGTAAAGCAATGCGCAAAGTTCTCTTGATATTGATACGTGGTTACCAAACCATATTGAGCCCAGTAATGGGTCAGAGTTGTCGGTTTTATCCAACCTGCTCTTGCTATGCACATACGGCAATAGAAAGATTTGGTGTAATCAAGGGAATTTACATGGCGGTTCGACGAATTTTGCGCTGCCATCCTTGGCATCCCGGGGGTATGGATCCGGTGCCTGAATTAAAAACTGAATTAAAGAAGAAGTAATATGGAAACAATTCGTACAATGTTGTTTGCCGCTTTGGCACTCGTTCTATTTATGATGTATCAGGCATGGCAAAAAGATTTTGCGCCCGTTGAAACCGCGCCAGTAGCAGCAACCACAGCAACACCAAATGCTGCAGCAACACCATCAGCAGATGCACCTGCAGTACCTGTTGACTCGGCTACACCTCGATTATCAGTTCCACAATCGCCTTCAACCGTGATACCACAGGGTCAGCGCGTACAAGTTAAAACAGATGTTTACGATATCGTCATTGATACCCGCGGTGGCGATATTGTTAAAACTCGGTTGCGAAATTATCCCGATTCAACTGATCCAGATTCGAAACCTTTTTTGTTAATGGATAATGGCGAATCGCATTTGTTTATTGCGCAGAGTGGACTGTTAGCAAAAGGTAGCCCTGATCATACCAGTGTCTATTCTGCTGAATCTGCGCAGTACGATATGCAAGAAGGCGAAGATTCATTAAAGGTAACCTTGTTCTGGCAGGATCAAAACGGTCTACGCGTTAATAAAATTTATACCTTTTACCGGGGGCGTTATGATTTTGATCTGGACTACCAGGTTGCAAACAATACGCGCCAAAACTGGCAGGGAAGTGTTTATCGGCAATATAAACGTAGCGAATATACAGGCGTAGAAACTTCGAGTTTTATTTACACCTATACAGGCGCTGTGGTTTCTAATGCCGAGAATCCATACGAAAAAGTTGATTATGATGATATGCAAGATGAAAACCTGAAGCTGGAAATGACCGGCGGTTGGGTTGCAATGATTCAGCATTATTTTCTTGCTGCTTGGATTCCAGATTCAAAAGAAACCAATCATGTTTACACGAAAGTTACCAATGATAAAAATTATGTTGTTGGCATGGTAACGCCAGCACAAACGATTGCATCTGGTGAAACTAAAACATTAAAAACACGATTATTCGTTGGACCAAAACTACAAAGCCAATTGGCCACGACTGCTCCCAATCTTGGTTTAACAGTAGATTATGGATGGCTTACCATTTTGGCGGATCCATTATTCTGGTTATTAAGTTGGTTTTATGGATTGTTTGCTAACTGGGGCTGGGCAATTATTGCTGTAACCGCCGTTATTAAACTGGTGTTCTTTAAGTTGAGCGAAACAAGTTATCGTTCAATGGCAAAATTGCGTGTTGTTACACCTCGTCTTAATACCTTAAAAGAACGTTACGGCGATGATAAAGCTGGTTTCCAAAAAGCGATGATGAAAATGTATCAGGAGGAAAAAATTAATCCTCTTGGTGGTTGTCTGCCAATTTTAATTCAAATTCCTGTGTTCATCGCTTTGTATTGGGTGTTACTGGAAAGCGTTGAAATGCGCCAGGCGCCGTTTATTTTATGGTTAACGGACTTATCCAAAGCCGATCCTTATTTTGTATTGCCATTGTTAATGGGTGCAACGATGTTGTTTCAACAGCGTTTGAACCCGGCACCACTGGATCCTATTCAAAAGAAAGTCATGGGCATGTTACCAATTGTGTTTACCGTGTTCTTTGCTTTCTTCCCGTCAGGGTTGGTTTTGTACTGGGTAGTTAATAACGCCCTTTCGATTGCCCAACAATGGGTGATTACTAGACGTATTGAGTCTGGTGAGACTAAATAAACTCGGCGCGATATTTCATTGATGACTAATGACACCATCTCGGCCCTAGCAACACCACCGGGTCGCGGTGGGGTTGGCGTTGTGCGTGTTTCAGGTTCAGCGGCTAGATCAATTGCTGAAGCGATACTTGGTGAATGCCCAGCGCCGCGACAAGCTGTCTTAAAAAAATTTCGTGATAGTAATACCAACAGTATTGATAGCGGGCTAGCGCTTTTTTTCCAAGGGCCAAATTCGTTTACGGGTGAAGATGTACTTGAACTGCAAGGTCACGGTGGCCGTGTGGTGATGGACATGTTGTTGGCACGTATATTTGAATTAGGTGCGCGTCCTGCCCGTCCCGGTGAATTTTCAGAACGGGCTTTTTTAAATGACAAAATTGATTTGGCCCAAGCTGAGGCAATTGCAGATTTAATTGACAGCGGTAGTAGCGAGGCCGCACGTGCAGCAATGCGTTCATTGCAAGGTGAGTTTTCACAACGTGTTCATGAGCTGGCCGATCAAATGTTGTATTTGCGAATGTACATTGAAGCCGCGATTGATTTCCCCGAAGAAGAAATAGATTTTTTGGCGGATACAAAACTACAACAACGTATTGTTGAGTGTCAGCAAACCATGCAAAGCTTATTAGCTGATACCGAGCAAGGTTGTGTGTTACGAGAAGGGTTGGTATTGGTCATAGCGGGCCTACCTAATGCAGGTAAGTCGAGTTTGCTAAACGCACTTGCCGGTCGTGACACAGCTATTGTGACAGACATACCAGGCACCACGCGCGATGTGTTGCGTGAACACATTCAATTGAATGGACTACCGCTGGAGATTATTGATACAGCAGGTCTACGAGATAGCGATGACAGTATTGAAAAAGAAGGCATTAAACGCGCTTGGGCTGAAATAGAAAAAGCGGATCGTTTATTATTTGTCATTGATGAAACACTAGGTATGGGTGCGGATACAAAAAGTTTATTGAAAAAATTACCTGCGACGATGCCGCGGACCATCGTCCACAATAAAATAGATTTAGCAAAACATGAGCCCGGTGTGGTTACTGAAGATGAACAAGTTCATGTTTATGTCTCAGCTAAATCGGGTGCCGGTTTAAAAGAATTAAGTAAACACTTACAAGCTTGCGCAGGTTATCGGGAAGCAGGGAGTGATTCTTTTAGTGCCAGGCGAAGACATTTAGAAGCGTTACGTCGAGCCGCGACTTATGTGAATAAAGGGGTTGATGCGCTACAACAGCAACACGCTGGCGAACTGGTAGCGGAAGATTTACGACTAGCCCACCAGGAATTAGGTGCTGTGACAGGAAAAGTAAGCAGCGATGATTTATTGGGCGAGATATTCAGTAGTTTTTGTATTGGTAAGTAGCAGTCAGAATGGACTTGTTGCACTACAATTGCAGCAGAGTCAGGTAAAATAAACGAATATGTACGCAGAACATACATTTGATGTGATTGTAATCGGTGGCGGCCATGCCGGTACCGAGGCTGCGCTTGCCTCCGCACGCACTGGCGCAAAGACCTTATTGCTAACCCATAATATCGATACCTTAGGCCAAATGAGCTGTAACCCGGCGATTGGCGGGATTGGTAAAGGCCATTTGGTTAAAGAAATCGATGCGCTCGGCGGCATCATGGCAAAGGCTACGGATAAAGCCGGTATTCAATTTCGGACCTTAAATGCCCGTAAAGGCCCAGCGGTTAGGGCAACTCGGGCGCAAGCTGATCGCGTATTATATAAACAAGCGATTCGGCTAGTGCTGGAAAACCAGCAAAACTTAAGCATATTTCAACAATCAGCAGATGATTTGATCATGGATGGCGATCGCGTTGCCGGTGTCGTCACTCAAATGGGTTTAAAATTTACGGCTCGCACCGTGGTACTGACGGTGGGTACTTTTTTAGGTGGACGTATCCACATCGGCGAAGCCAATTATCAAGGCGGTCGTGCGGGTGATCCTCCTTCAAATGCGTTATCAACCCGTTTGCGCGAGATGCCGTTTCGAGTAGAACGACTTAAAACAGGAACCCCGCCGCGTATTGATGGAAGAACCATTGATTACAGTGAATTGGTAGAACAACCGGGTGATACGCCATTACCGGTTTTTTCATACATGGGTTCAGTCGACGATCACCCCGAGCAAGTGCCTTGCCACATTACGTACACAAGCGAAAAAACCCATGAGTTAATTCGAGCAGGGCTTGATCGTTCGCCTATGTATACCGGTGTGATTGAAGGTATTGGACCGCGTTATTGCCCATCGATTGAAGATAAGGTGGTGCGCTTTGCAGACAAAGATGCCCATCAAATTTTTATTGAACCGGAAGGCTTAAACACGCACGAAGTCTATCCAAACGGCATTTCAACTAGTTTGCCTTATGATGTTCAAGAAGCATTCGTACGTTCAATCAAGGGGTTTGAGAATGCGCACATCACTCGACCCGGTTATGCGATTGAATATGACTTTTTTGATCCGCGCGATTTAAAATCATCATTAGAAACCAAACATGTTCCCGGTTTATATTTTGCTGGGCAAATTAACGGCACAACTGGTTATGAAGAAGCGGCCGCACAAGGGTTAATTGCCGGCCTGAATGCAGCGCGGCAAACACGCGACCAAGCGCCTTGGACGCCACGTCGTGATGAAGCATATATCGGTGTATTGATTGACGATTTAATTACCAGCGGTACCAATGAACCCTACCGCATGTTCACGAGTCGTGCCGAATACAGATTGTTGCTACGTGAAGACAATGCTGATTTGCGACTAACAGAACAAGGTAATAGCTTGGATTTAATCGATGAAAAGCGTTGGCAGGCGTTTAACCAATATCGTGATGGAGTCGAAGCAGAACAGGCAAGATTAAAGGCTTTAGTAGTACAGCCTGAGGCCATTAGCGCAGAAGATGCCGAGCGTGTACTGGGTCAGCCGCTTTCACGAGAAACACGTGCGCTTGAAATTCTTCGTCGTCCAGATGTGAGTTACGATGAATTGGTAGGTTTAACGGCGATTGGTAAAAAAGTTGATGACCCACGAATTGCTGCACAAGTAGATGTACAGGCAAAATACTCGGGCTATATCGGCCGGCAACACGATGAAATTGCCAAACTAAAAAATAATGAAGCCCGCGCCTTACCCGATAAAATGGATTACTCAAAAGTGAAAGGCTTGTCTTCAGAAGTACGACAAAAATTTACAGATACGCGTCCTGAAACCATTGCGCAAGCAGCACGCATTCCTGGTGTTACTCCGGCTGCCATCTCTTTATTGTTGGTTTATTTGAAAAAACGTGCCTAAGCCACAGAACAGCGGTAACATTACGGTTATTCTGCGGTCGAAGTTTGGGCTAGATAACACTATTTTTAAATCACTAAAAAAATAATCATGACAAGGAGCTAAGCCATGACCCGTTCAATTATTATTGCCATTGTATTATCAATTTCCTCACTCACTGCTTCTGTAGCGATTGCTGATGATAAAGGCATGATCACTAAATCAAGTAAGTTCAGCGTGAAAGAAACGCTGGATCGTTTAGAAAATGTGCTAAAGAAAAAAGGTATTACTATCGTCACGCGCTGGAGTCATGATGCAGGCGCTAACAAAAACAACATTCCTTTACGCCCAACGGAATTACTTTTATTTGGTAACCCTAAATTAGGCTCGCATATGTTTACGAGCAACCAAACCGCTGGTATTGATTTACCGATGAAAGCATTGGCGTGGGAAGATGCAAAAGGAAAAGTGTGGTTAACGTATAACGACCCTGCTTATATCGCTTCTCGTCACAATATTACTGATCGGCCGAAGATTGTTAAGAAAATGACTGGCGCCCTTAATAAGTTAACAGGCATTGCTACTGGTGCAGTTAAGCCTAAGTAAGCGCTTACTTTTGTAGTTAAACAATGGCATCTAAACCTCAGCTAGATAACTTATCATCACAACTAGCTGAGGGCTTACAGTCACTCGACTGTAAGCTGGATGATGCGATTCAAGCAAAGTTAATTCAATATATCGTCCTGCTTGATAAGTGGAATAAAACCTACAACCTCACTGCCGTGCGCGACATTCGAAAAATGCTTGCGCAGCACCTTTTAGATTCACTCAGTGTAAATACTTACTTACAAGGTAAGCGCGTACTTGATGTTGGCACAGGTGCTGGCTTACCTGGAATTCCTTTGGCGTTGGCGAATCCTGACAAAGAATTTGTGTTGCTTGATAGTGCACTGAAGCGAACACGTTTTGTAGTACAGGCTGTTGGTGAATTGGCATTAAAAAATGTAGATGTTGTGCAAAGCCGTGTGGAAGATTATCAACCAGCGCATTTGTTCGATACAGTTATTTCCCGCGCTTTCACTTCCATGGAAGATTTTGTTAGCGCAACCGAACATCTTTGTGCTGCTAACGGCCAATTGTTAGCGATGAAGGGTCGGTTTCCCACTCAAGAAATCAATAGCTTGCCAGAACACTGGCAAGCAAAGTCGGAAACACTTGAAGTTCCTGATGTAAATGCGGAGCGACATGTTGTGATTGTTGTCCGCAAATAAAGCAAAGATCACCTTGCAAGTTCCGCGTAGACGGGAGAGACTAGTCGGCCCGATTGAGGATAGTGTTGATCAAAAAAGCAACAATCCCGCGGAGGAAATTCAGGCGACAAACTAATAGATAGAGTGTTAAAAAAAACACCATGGCAAGAATATTCGCAATTACTAACCAGAAAGGCGGCGTGGGCAAGACGACGACTTGCGTCAATTTGGCTGCGTCACTCGCAATAACAAAACGTCGAGTTTTGTTAATCGATCTGGATCCTCAGGGTAATGCCACGATGGGTTGTGGTGTGAATAAACATGACGTTGAGTTGTCTGCCTGTGATGTGCTTCTCGGTGAAGCGTCTATAACAGAGGCGCGAGTTAAAACTGAAACAGAAAATCTTGTTGTCGTACCCAGTAACAGTGATTTAACGGCTGCCGAAGTCGCGTTGATGAATACAGAGGGTCGCGAGCGCCGCTTAAGTAATGCGTTGAGTGAAGTGGCAGATGATTATGATTACATTTTAATCGATTGCCCCCCTTCGCTTAATATGCTGACGGTGAATGCATTAACAGCTGCACAAGGCGTTATTATTCCGATGCAGTGTGAGTATTATGCACTTGAAGGTTTATCTGCATTAATCGAAACCATTGAGCAATTACGCACCACCGTCAATCCGAAACTCGAGATCGAAGGTTTGCTTAGAACCATGTTCGATCCGCGCAATCGCCTTGCGAATGATGTCTCATCACAGTTGAACACGCATTTTGGCGATAAAGTTTACAGAACCTTAATACCAAGAAATATTAGACTCGCAGAGGCGCCAAGCCATGGACTACCAGTTATAATGTACGACAAATCTTCACGAGGCGCTGTGGCCTATTTAGCATTAGCAGGTGAAATTTTGCGTCGTGAAGAACAACAGCAACAAGTCGTCGCCGAAGCCGCTGGCTAGGCACTATTTTACCTAGGGATTTTGAATAACATCATGGTAGCAAAAAAACGAGGACTAGGCCGGGGCTTAGATGCTTTATTAGGGGGCGCAGCAGGTGCTGCAACTAGTAATGAACCCGTAGCAGACAGTGAGTTACGCCACCTTGCCGTCGATCTTATGCAACGTGGTAAGTATCAGCCGCGTGTTGATATGCATAATGACAGTTTGCAAGAACTAGCAGACTCCATTCGTGCCCAGGGCGTGGTGCAGCCAATTGTAGTGCGTCCAATTGGTGGTGGTAAATACGAAATTATTGCTGGAGAGCGTCGCTGGCGTGCCAGTCAAATTGCCGGATTACATGAAATTCCAGCGGTCGTGCGAGATGTACCCGACTCGGCCGCAGTGGCAATTGCGCTTATTGAAAATATTCAACGTGAAAACCTAAATCCGATTGAAGAAGCACGCGCATTACAACGTTTATTAAATGAATTTGAAATGACTCATCAACAAGCCGCTGAAGCCGTGGGCCGTTCTCGTGCGTCAGTATCAAACCTACTTCGTTTGCAGGAACTTAATGATCAAGTTCAACAGATGCTTATAAAAGGTGAGTTAGAAATGGGCCATGGTCGAGCCTTGCTTGGCCTACGTGGGTCCGCGCAACTCGCCGCAGCCATAAAAGTAGCTAAAAAAGGGCTATCGGTACGCGAAACCGAGCAAATGGTGCGCCGAGAAACAGAAAGTGAAAAACGAGCGCGGCCTAAAACAACCCACTTAGATCCGGATATCAAGCGTTTTCAGGATGATTTATCTGAGAAATTAGGCGCAAAGGTAGCAATTCAACATTCTGCACGCGGTAAAGGCAAATTAGTTATCGATTACAACAGTCTTGATGAGTTGGATGGGATCCTTGGGCATATCAAGTAGTTGACTGATCATTTTATTTCCTACTAAATTAGTAAACTATTAAATAGTCAGGGTTTATGGGTACATCATTGACCCTGTGAAACCGAATCTATATACTTCGCGCCCGTGCTTAAGTAGTGAATTTATGTATGTTCAGGATATTCGCTGAATTACCCGCAACAAGGCACGGTTTATAGAATCCAACGCTATGCGCAGACAACTGACTTTTTTAGGGATTTTTGTTGGACTGGCAGCAGGCATTGCCTTGTACTTCAATGGTAGTGCTGGTGTAGCCGCTGTATTATTCGGTGGCGGGATCACAGTAATTAATGTGTTACTGCAACACTGGTACATGCGACGGGCAAAACGCCAGGCGCGGGCAGATGCAGAACATAATTTGCGCCTTATGATGAGTTGCGCAATACAAAGATTTATAGCGACAGTTGTGTTGTTCGCACTCGGAATGGGTGCACTCAAGCTGCCTCCACTTGCCGTTATTGGTGGGTTTGGTGTGGCGCTGATAGCACAGTATGTAGCTGACCCAAATTTTAAAACTTTGAGAACGTGAGATCATGGCTGGAGAAACATCAACCGGTTATATCAAGCACCATTTACAGAACCTGACGTACGGGCAAAACCCAACAACAGGTAACTGGGAGCTTGCACAATCAGCCGCTGAAGCTAAAGCAATGGGCTTCTGGGCAATTCATGTGGATACGCTATTTTGGTCAATGGCGCTGGGTGTTTTATTCCTATTTCTTTTCCATAAAGTAGCTAAACGGGCAACGGCCGGAATTCCTGGTGGTTTACAAAACTTCGCTGAATGGATCGTAGAATTTATCGATACCAGTGTGCGTGGCTCCTTTACTAGTAAAAACGATCTTGTTGCACCCTTGGCGCTAACAATTTTTATCTGGGTCTTTTTGATGAACTTTATGGATTTAATTCCGGTTGATCTGATTCCTTGGATAACGCATGCGCTAGGTGTTGAATATATGAAGGTAGTTCCGACCACGGATCCAAACGCAACCTTCGGTATGGCTATTGGGGTCTTCCTGCTAACCATTTATTACAGTATTAAGAATAAAGGCCTAGGTGGATTTGCGGCTGAACTGACACTGCACCCCTTTGAGTCAAAGAACATCGTAGTTAAACTTATTCTAATACCAATCAATTTTTTCCTCGAGTTCGTCTCGTTGATTGCCAAACCCGTATCATTGGCATTACGTTTGTTTGGTAATATGTATGCCGGTGAAATGATCTTTATTCTGATTGCAATTATGTTGCAGGCGGGATTAGTTTTGGGTGCATTCGGTAGCTTATTGCAACTCGGTTGGGCTATTTTCCATATCCTCGTTATTACATTGCAGGCGTTTATCTTTATGACGCTGACCATTGTTTATATGGATATGGCGCACGCCGACCATTAAATACAGATTTAAAACATTTATTTATTAACTTTTAATTTTACTTTAATTTAGAAAGAACAGGAGATAATCATGGAATCAGCACTGCTATATATCGCCGGCGCATTAATGATGGGTCTAGGCGCACTGGGTGCCGCTGTAGGTATTGGTGTTTTGGGTGGTCGCTTCCTCGAAGGCGCTGCACGTCAGCCTGAACTTATCCCGATGTTGCGTACGCAGTTCTTCATCGTAATGGGTCTGGTCGATGCGGTTCCAATGATCGCCGTTGGTCTTGCTATGTACATTCTGTTTGCTGTTGCCTAATTAGTTGGCACAACGAACTTAAGCGCATACATTTCGTAACCGAAACCATATATTCGGGGTTATTAAGATGAATATTAATTTAACACTGATTGTGCAGATGATTACCTTTGCGGTATTCGTTATTTTTTGCATGAAATATGTGTGGCCGCCTATCATGAATGCTCTGCACGAACGCAAAACGAAGATTGCAGACGGTCTTGCAGCAGCAGAGCGTGGTCAGCATGAACATGAGCTAGCTGAAAAACGTGCTGTGGAAGCATTGCATGAGGCGAAAGAGAAAGCATCAGAAATAATTGCTAAAGCTGAAAAGCGTGCTTCTGATATTGTCGATGAGTCAAAGCATGATGCGCGCGCTGAAGGCGATCGTTTGTTGACGGCAGCAAAAGCTGAAATTGATCAAGAAGTTCAACGTGCAAAAGAATCATTGCGTGCTGACTTAAGTGCAATTGTTATTAGCGGTGCTGAAAAAATTCTTGAGCGTGAAGTTGATGCCTCAGCGCATGACGACATGATTAAGAAGTTAGCGACACAAATCTAAGGCAACCCAAATAATGTCTGAACTAAATACCGTCGCACGACCTTATGCACAAGCCGCTTTTGATCTGGCGAAAGAAGCCGGTTCATTATCGCACTGGTCTGACATGCTAGGGTTTGCCGCCGCTGTTTCAGTTGATGAAGCAATTCGTGAAGCCATTGATAGCCCAAATTTATCAGTGTCACAGCAAGCTGATTTGTTCGTACAAGTATGTGGTGAGCAGCTTAACGATCAAGGTCACAACTTTGTGAAATTGCTCGCTGAAAATCGTCGCCTAACTTTGTTTCCAGAAATTGCAGCACTTTTTGAAGAATTACGTGCTGATGCTGAAGGTACATTAGAAGCAACGGTCATCACTGCAAAGCCAATCTCTGACGAGCAGCAGCAACAAATGGCAAATGCATTAAAAGCACGTTTTAACCGCGAAGTAGTTCTGCAGGTTGAAATAGATGAAAGCATTATTGGTGGCGCAATTATTCGCGCAGGCGATACCGTTATAGACGGCAGCGCACGTGGCAAATTAGAAAAATTTGCGCACGCATTAGTTTAGAATTTAAATTTTTAAAAAATTGACTGGGTGAGCGGCAACACCGCCACATCAAGAGGAAAAGTTATGCAACAACTTAATCCATCTGAAATCAGCGAGCTGATTAAGCAACGCATCAAGAATTTTGAAGCGACTGCTGAAGCGCGTAATGAAGGAACTGTCGTTAGTTTGACTGACGGTATTGCGCGAATTCATGGTTTGGCTGACGCGATGCAAGGTGAAATGATTGAATTCCCTGGCAACGTTTACGGTATGGCACTTAACTTAGAACGTGATTCTGTCGGTGCGGTAATCCTCGGTGATTACAAAAACATTACAGAAGGCGACAAAGTTAAATGTACGGGCCGTATTCTTGAAGTACCAGTAGGCCGTGGTCTATTAGGACGTGTTGTTGATTCTCTTGGTACCCCCATTGACGGTAAAGGCGACATTGACTCAGAGATGATGTCACCAATCGAAAAAGTAGCGCCAGGCGTTATTGAACGTAAGTCAGTTGACCAACCGGTGCAAACGGGTTTGAAAGCGATTGATGCGATGGTGCCAGTTGGACGTGGCCAACGTGAATTAATTATTGGTGACCGCCAAACAGGTAAAACAGCGGTTGCTATTGATGCCATCATCAACCAAAAAGGTACAGGTGTAACCTGTGTTTATGTTGCGATTGGTCAAAAGGCCTCTTCTATCGCGGGTGTTGTTCGTAAGCTTGAAGAGCATGGCGCATTAGAACATACAATTATCGTTGCGGCGGCGGCATCTGATTCAGCAGCAATGCAGTACATTGCTCCTTATTCGGGTTGTACCATGGGCGAATACTTCCGTGACCGTGGTGAAGACGCACTGATTATTTATGATGATTTAACTAAACAAGCATGGGCTTACCGTCAGGTTTCATTGTTGTTGAAACGTCCACCAGGCCGTGAAGCCTACCCAGGTGACGTATTCTACTTGCACTCCCGTTTGTTAGAGCGCTCTTCACGTATCAACGCAGATGAAGTTGAACGACTCACTAACGGCGAAGTAAAAGGCAAAACCGGTTCATTGACTGCCTTGCCTATTATTGAAACACAGGCGGGTGACGTATCTGCATTCGTACCAACGAACGTGATTTCAATTACCGATGGTCAGATCTTCCTTGAGTCTGATTTATTTAACGCGGGTATTCGTCCTGCGATTAACGCGGGTCTTTCTGTATCGCGTGTAGGTGGCGCAGCGCAAACCAAGATTATTAAGAAATTAGGTGGTGGTGTTCGTTTAGCCTTGGCGCAATATCGTGAATTAGCGGCCTTTGCACAGTTTGCCTCTGATCTTGATGAAGCGACACGTAATCAAATTGAACGTGGACAACGTGTTACCGAGCTAATGAAACAAAAGCAATACAGTCCATTATCAATTGCTGAAATGGCGACTTCTTTGTATGCCGCTAACGAAGGCTTTATTGATGATGTGGACGTCAACAAAGTTGTGGACTTTGAAGCTGCCCTGCTGAGTTACATGAACAGCAGCCAGACTGCCTTGATTGCCAAAATCAATGAAAGCGGTGACTGGAACGATGAAGTTGAAGCAGAGCTGAAAGCCGCAATCGAAGACTTTAAAGCAAACAACTCTTACTAATTTAAGATAAAGAGCAAAGCAAATGGCTGGCGGAAAAGAAATACGTACCAAGATCGAGAGTGTTCAAAACACTCAGAAGATCACCAGTGCAATGGAAATGGTTGCTGCGAGTAAAATGCGCAAAGCCAAAGACCGTATGACTGCGGCACGCCCGTACGCAGAAAAAATGCGTAGTGTTGTTGGTCATCTTGCTAATGCACACCCAGAATACAAGCACCCGTTCTTAATTGAACGAGAAGTAAAGCGTGTTGGGTATATTGTTGTTTCATCTGACCGTGGTCTGTGTGGTGGTCTGAATATCAATATTTTTAAAGCCGTGCTTGCTTCCATGAAAGAATGGGATGACAAAGGTGTAGATATTGATGTGTGCACCATTGGTAAAAAGGCAGGCAGTTTCTTTGCTCGCCTTAATGGCAACATTGTTGGCAACTTAGAAGATTACGGTGACTCACCACGCGCGCATGAACTGATTGGCGCAGTGAAGGTCATGCTCGATGCTTATTACGAAGGTAAGATTGATCGGTTGTACTTAGTATTTAATGATTTTGTAAATACTATGACGCAACAGGCACATGTAGAACAATTATTACCGCTGCCTGCTGAAGATGATAAAAATCTCAAGCACCACTGGGATTACATTTACGAACCCGATGCAAAGAATGTACTTGATAGCTTGTTAATGCGTTATATCGAGTCTCTGGTTTATCAAGGTGTAGTTGAAAATATTGCTTGCGAAATGTCAGCACGAATGATCGCGATGAAGAGCGCGACTGATAATGCTGGCGACATAATTGATGAATTGCAGCTAATTTATAACAAGGCTCGTCAAGCGGCAATTACACAGGAAATTTCTGAAATCGTCAGTGGCGCAGCTGCTGTTTAAGATTTCGAATACTAAAGAATTCAGATTAAAGAGGATACAAAGATGAGTGCTGGCAACGTTGTGGAAGTGATTGGTGCCGTTGTTGATGTGGAGTTCCCACGCGACAGTGTGCCTAAAATCTACGATGCGCTGAAACTTGAAAGAGGGTTAACTCTTGAAGTTCAGCAGCAACTCGGTGACGGTATTGTGCGTACCATTGCAATGGGAACCACCGATGGTTTACGTCGTGGCGAAAGCGCTACAAATACGGGCGAAGCGATTCGCGTACCAGTAGGTCAAAAGACGCTGGGTCGTATTATGGATGTGCTTGGTAACCCGGTTGATAATGCGGGTGATATCGGCGCTGAAAAAACCATGCCGATTCATCGTGACCCCCCTGCTTTTGATGAGCAATCAAGCGCGGTAGAAATTCTTGAGACCGGTGTTAAGGTTATCGATTTGATTATGCCTATCGCCAAGGGTGGTAAAATTGGTTTGTTCGGTGGCGCGGGTGTTGGTAAAACCGTCACACTGATGGAATTGATTCGTAACATCGCCGTTGAGCACAGTGGTTTCTCAGTATTCGCGGGTGTTGGTGAACGTACTCGTGAAGGTAACGATTTCTACTACGAAATGGAAGAAGGTGGCGTACTTGATAAAGTAGCCCTGGTTTATGGTCAGATGAATGAGCCTCCTGGTAACCGTCTTCGTGTTGCACTAACAGGCTTAACCATGGCGGAACATTTCCGTGATGAAGGTCGTGACGTATTAATGTTTATTGATAACATTTATCGTTACACATTGGCCGGTACAGAAGTATCTGCACTGCTTGGTCGTATGCCATCAGCGGTTGGTTACCAGCCTACACTTGCTGAAGAAATGGGTGTACTTCAAGAACGTATTACCTCAACCAAGACTGGTTCGATTACCTCATTCCAGGCGGTATACGTACCTGCGGATGATTTAACCGATCCATCACCAGCAACCACCTTTGCTCACTTGGATGCGACGCTTGTATTGTCTCGTCAAGTTGCAGAATTAGGTATCTACCCTGCGGTTGATCCACTCGATTCAACTTCACGCCAGCTAGACCCGTTAGTTGTTGGTCAAGAACACTATGATATTGCGCGTGGCGTGCAAGGCTTGCTACAACGCTATAAAGAATTGAAAGACATTATCGCGATTTTGGGTATGGATGAATTATCTGAAGAAGATAAACAAGCGGTATCACGTGCACGTAAAATGCAGCGTTACTTATCACAACCTTTTTTCGTTGCAGAAGTATTTACTGGTGCTCCCGGAAAATATGTTTCTTTGAAAGATACGCTTGCTGCGTTTAAAGGTATTTTGGCAGGTGACTACGATTCATTACCAGAACAAGCCTTTTATATGGTTGGTGGTATTGAAGAAGTTGTTGAAAAAGCGAAGACACTCTAGCGTTAGCGTAATAATTTCGAGGCATTATTAAATGGCAATGACAACACACGTTAATATTGTTAGTGCAGAAGAAGAAATTTTTTCTGGTACTGCCGAAATGGTATTTGCGCCAGCAATAATGGGTGAAGTGGGCATCGCTCCACGTCATACGCCTATGTTAACGCCGCTTAAGGCGGGTGAAGTGCGTTTGCAAACTGGCGGTAAAGAAGAACAGTTCTTTTATGTGTCCGGTGGCATGCTTGAAGTGCAACCTCATGTTGTTACAGTGCTTGCAGATACCGCTGTGCGTGCGCATGATTTAGATGAAGCCGCCGCACTCGAAGCGCAAAAGCGTGCTGAAGCTGCATTGAAAGACAGCGCAGGTAAAGTGGATTACGCCAAAGCGCAAGCTGAATTAGCTGAAGCAATGGCGCAGTTGAAAGCGATTGATCATCTTCGGAAGACAAAGCGCTAACACTTCGCTTCAACAAAACCAATAATGAGCGCGTCTGTAACAAAACATAAACTTGTTACCATTACCTACCTCATTAAGGGTGAAGATGGCGAAATCATCGAACAAAATGATGTGCCAGTAAGTTATGTGCATGGTGTAGGCAGCGAATTATTACCTGCACTTGAAGTTGCCCTAGATGGCCATCAAGTGGCTGATATTGTCAAAGTCTCCTTATCTCCTAAAGACGCATTTGGTGAACGCGACCCAGCGTTAACGTTTTCTGATAAAACTGAAAATGTACCAGAAGAATTTCGTCATGTGGGAGCTCAAGTACAATTCCAAAACGAACAGGGTGATACAAAAACCTTTAGTGTGAGCCAAGTTGATGGTGACAAGCTGACATTAGATGGCAATCACCCTTTTGCTGGTAGAACAATTAAAATTGAAGCGACTATTCATGATATTCGTGATGCCAGTAAACAAGAAATTGCCAATAAAGCCCCTGCCCAACCCTATGAGATTGATATAATGGATTCGGCTACAGGCGCCCCACACTAGTTGCTCTTTCAAGTTTGTACCACCGGCCTTTTTCCGCAACAATAGCCTAATGAATTGTTCAGTTATTATTCTTGCTGCAGGACAAGGTTCCAGAATGCGTTCTGCACACCCTAAAGTGCTGCATACATTAGCTCACCGAAGCTTGTTGGAGCATGTTTGGGCAGCAGCAGAACGCCTAAAGCCGGAAAATACTTGCATCGTCTATGGCCATGGTGGCGAAAAAGTTCGTGATCACATGCAAGCCAAGCCAGTTGAATGGGCTGAGCAAGCAGAGCAGTTGGGTACCGGGCACGCCGTTGCCCAAGCCATAACCAAGATTCCTCAAAAAGGTAAAGTGCTTGTTCTTTATGGTGATGTGCCCCTGATAAGGACATCTACGCTCGAAGCGATGTTGGAAAATTGTTCTGATACGGCAATGAGTTTATTGACCATAGAATTAGACGATCCTCAAGGATATGGCCGTATTGTTAGAAATCAGGATGGTTTAGTCACTAGCATTGTTGAACATAAGGACGCTAACAGTAACCAATTAGCCATCCATGAGATCAATACTGGTATTATGTGTGTACCTGCTGAAAACTTGGAGAGTTGGCTAAGCCAGTTGAGCAATAACAATGCCCAAGGTGAATATTATCTTACAGATATCATCGCTATGGCAGTCAATGATAAAATAATAATAAATACCGTTTCGGCTAGTAATTCGCATGAAGTAGAAGGTATCAATGATCGTATTCAATTAGCGCGTTTGGAAAGGTACTATCAAGCTATGCAAGCAGAAAAGCTCATGCAACAAGGTGTAACACTTCGTGATCCTGCACGTATTGATATACGCGGGGAGATTGTTTGCGGTCAAGATGTAGTCATGGACATTAATGTCATTATCGAAGGTAAAGTAACAATCGGTGATAATGTTCAAATCGGCCCGAATGTTATTTTAAAAGATTGCAGCATCGGAAGCGGCACTATCATTGAAGCTAATTGTGTTATTGAGCAATCTGTTGTCGGCGAAGAATGTAGTGTCGGCCCCTTTGCGCGGTTACGACCCGGTGCAAAGTTGGCAAATAAAGCCAAAGCCGGTAATTTTGTTGAAATAAAAAATGCAGAAATTGGCGAAGGTAGTAAAGTAAATCATCTTAGTTACATTGGTGACACAAGTATGGGTGCGAGCGTGAATGTTGGCGCGGGCACCATTACTTGTAATTACGATGGAGCGAACAAACACCGTACTGTAATTGGAGATAATGCGTTTATTGGATCAAATACAGCATTGGTTGCACCATTAGTCATTGGTGACAATGCAACAATTGGTGCGGGAAGTACTTTAACGACAGATGCTGAAACTGGTGCGTTAACACTAACGCGTAGTAAACAAAAAACAATATCAGGTTGGAAAAGACCAATTAAAGGTAAGTAAAAAAAACAAGTGATGAGTTAGGTGTAAGAGCTTAGAAAAATATACCCTACCCTCACCCTTTACTTTTCGAACCTAACGGAAAATATTATGTGCGGTATAGTTGGAGCGATAGCAAAAAGAGATGTACTACCGATTTTACTAGAAGGCTTACGCCGTCTGGAATATCGTGGTTATGATTCTGCTGGTATTGCACTGATTGATGCTAATGAATGTATTGCACGGGTACGTAGCCTAGGTAAAGTTAAAAACCTGCAAGCGTTGCTCGATCAAGAACCTGTTTCCGGTACGTTAGGGATTGCCCATACTCGATGGGCAACGCATGGCAAACCCAGTGATAAAAATGCACATCCGCACGTCTGTAGAAAAACAGTTGCTGTGGTGCATAACGGCATTATTGAAAACCACCAAGCCCTTCGTGCAGCACAAATTAAGCAAGGGCATCAGTTTACATCTCAAACAGATACCGAAGTAATCGTACACGCTGTGCACGACCAACTTGAGCAAGGCAAGGACTTGTTTGATGCCGTGCGAGAAACGACTAAACAATTAGAAGGTGCCTACGCATTAGGTGTTATAAGCAACACTGAAAAAAATCGTATGATTGTAACTCGTAGCGGTAGTCCTTTAGTTATAGGGCTAGGCGATGGCGAGAATTACATAGCCTCAGATGTTGCTGCTCTTTTACCCGTCACGCAAATGTTTATTATTCTTGAAGAAGGTGATATTGCTGAAATTACTACATCTGGCGTTAAGGTATTTGATGCAGATGGAAATGCTGTTGAACGACAACCGCATCTAAGTGAATTAAAAGCAGATCTTGCAGAGCGTGGTAAATATCGCCATTACATGCTCAAAGAAATTTACGAACAACCTGAAGCGATTCAGGCCACTCTTGAGGGACGAATTAGTAATGGGCGCTTATTAGAAGAATGCTTTGGTTCCGGTGCATCTGAAATTCTGGATAATGTAGATTCTATAAAAATTGTTGCTTGTGGTACTAGTTATCACGCAGGCTTAATAGCAAAATATGGTTTTGGTGATTTAGCAAATGTACCGTGCAGTGTAGAAGTTGCCAGTGAGTTTCGTTATCGCCGCCATGTCGTCTCTGAAAATACACTTTTTATCACTTTATCCCAGTCTGGTGAAACAGCTGATACGCTTGCCGCCTTACGCATAGCAAAGAGGCTGGGATATAAACATACCTTTGCGATTTGTAATGTGCCCGAAAGCTCATTAGTACGCGAATCAGATTTGGTGTTGATGACACGAGCGGGAACAGAAATCGGTGTAGCTTCAACAAAAGCATTTACTACTCAATTAGTTGCTTTATTGTTATTAATTGTTGCAGTTGGTAGAAGACACGGTTTAGAAGAAAAAACTGAAGCCACTATTATTCATCAGTTGGACAGTTTGCCTGAGCGAATTGAGCAAGTGCTATTATTAGATAAACCCATTGCAGAACTAGCGAAACAATTTGCAGATAAAAATCATGCGCTGTTTCTTGGTCGTGGGCCGCAATACCCTGTTGCAAAAGAAGGCGCATTAAAGTTAAAAGAAATTTCCTATATTCATGCCGAAGCTTACCCTGCAGGTGAACTGAAACATGGCCCATTAGCCTTGGTTGATGCAAATATGCCTGTTGTAGCGGTTGCGCCAAATGATAAATTGTTGGAAAAATTAAAAGCAAACCTCGAAGAAGTCAGCGCTCGTGGAGGACATCTTATTGTCTTTTCAGATGTAGATGCAGGTTTTGTGGAAGATGAACAGTGTCAGGTGGTTCATGTTGCACCAACTGAACAAGCAGTATCACCTATTATTTATTCTGTGCCTTTGCAGTTGCTCGCTTATCATGTGGCAATCATTAAAGGCACTGATATTGATCAGCCTCGTAATTTGGCTAAATCAGTGACTGTGGAATAGTTAATCAAGTCCAATGACTCTCACCATTGATCAGCACGCTCGACCAGTAATATTTGGCGAGTGTTTATTTGATCATTACCCCGATGGAAACAAAGTGCTAGCAGGTGCCCCGTTAGCGGTAGCCTGGCATCTACAAGGATTTGGCTTACGCCCACTCCTCATTACCCGTATTGGCCAAGATATAGAAGGTGAAATAGCACTAACATTAATGCATCAATGGGGACTGGACACCTGTGCAGTTCAAATAGATACAGAACATGCCACAGGCTCAGTTACCATCACGTCAGAAAATAATGAAAATAAGTTTGAAATAAAATCAAATCAGGCGTGGGATCACATCAGTAGTCATTTGTCCCTAGAGTGGGTAAGAACGTTACCTTGTTCATTACTCTATGCGGGAACGCTTGCACAGCGTAGCCCAATCTCGCACAAAACATTACAAAGACTAATCCTTGAGACAAATTTACCCGTCTTCATCGATCTAAATTTAAGAAAGCCTTGGACTAAACAAACGATAATTGAGCAAAGTTTAGATGAAGCACACTGGGTAAAATTAAATAATGAAGAATTAAAAGAAATAGCTAACTCAGAAAAGGAACTTAAAAAGCAACATGATATTGAAACAATTTATAATACACGTGGAAAAAAAGGCGCAGTGGTTATCAATGAAAAAGAACACCTAGAAATACCAGCTGAAAAGATTACAAACTTAAAAGATACTGTCGGCGCAGGGGATGCATTCAGCGCTGTGTGCATACTCGGGCTGCACAAGTCGTGGACATTACGCCAAACCACAGCACGAGCCAATGAGTTTGCTGCAAAAATATGTCAATACCAAGGTGCTACGGCGTTAAGCAAGCACGATTATAAAGACTTTTTAACCAAATGGAATTCTATGACATGAATTCATTTAGAGCATAGCAATGCTAAATTTAACTAAATTGTCGGTAGCGAGTTTATTGCTTAGCATCTCATCGTTGTTAAAGGCCGAAGTTTTTGTGAGAGATGACATTATTCTTGAACCTGTTCCAGAGAAATTTAACATTTGTCATGGAGGTACATGTGAGAACATTTCAGATGTCAGCCTCACTGAACAACAATGGAAGCAAATAAAGGAAATATTAAAAAATAATAAATCCCCTGAGTTAGAGCGTCAAAAAATAAAAATGGCCATTGCGCAACTGGAGAAGTTTGTTGGACGACAAACAGAAACTTTTAATGACAAATCCGAAAATAAAACAGACGAAATTACCAACCACTATATGGATTGTATTGATGAATCGACAAATACAACGTTGTATTTAATGATGATGCAAAATGACAATTTATTACGTTGGCACACCTATCAGGATAGAGGTAATAGAGGTTATTTTTTTAACGGTTGGCCACACACAACAGCAATAATAAAAGAAACTAACTCAGAAAAAGTTTATGCAGTAGATTCATGGTTTCTAGATAATGGCGAGCAGCCATACATTATTCCATATAAAAAATGGAAAAATGGATGGAGGCCGGCCAATAAGGATATACCTGATAAGTAATAAAACTAAATAATTATTCGTTAAATAGTGATGACAGAAGAACAATAATTCTGCTTATACGATGCCATTACTATTTAGCAAATAGCAGAAGACTATCCATCTAATTCCAAATCTTCTCTAACAGCTTCAAGGCCGGCAACGGCGCATTTTTCATCCGTTGCCCCTGAAGGTGCACCACTCACACCAATCCCGCCCATAATATTGCCACCAATATTAATCGGAATACCGCCGCCACCTAGTATAAGGCCATCTAATTTAGGCGCCATATAAGGTTTGGTAAAATTGTCAGAAAGTTGCGACAGCGGTGCATTAAACGCCATCGCAGTGTGTGCTTTTTGCTTGCTTATAGGGATCGCTATATCCATTGCGAGCACATCTCGTAACATGGTTTGAGGATGGCCACCCCGATCGACAACGGTGACAGCTATTTGAACGCCCTCTTTTCTACATTGAGCAATAGCGGCTTGAGCGATACGTAGAGCCGTATCCATAGTTAAACGTTTAATTGAAACAGTCGCGCCATCTTCCGCCATAATCGCCGGGCTTGAAAAAGAGCAAAAGAGAATGAGTAAAGAAGTGAGTTTTTTGTAATGGTTCATAAATAGTCTCCTAATAAAGTGAATATCAATCAAATTCAAGGTTCTCGTTAATTGACTCAAGGCCAGCACGAGCACAAGCCCCGTCTATACTCTGCTGTTCTGTTTTGCCTGGAGGGGCACCGGAAACGCCTATACCTCCAACTATACTTCCCTGAGATTGAATGATTACGCCTCCACCAACGAGTAAAGCACCAGGGTTATGTTGAACTTGATTTGGTAAAGTACCCTCTTTAAGAAGGCTAGCTAGATCCCCCGTATTCTGGCGAAAACTGTTGGATGTCCAAGCTTTACGAATAGCCGTTTCAACAGTATGGGGACCAGCAAACCGATCACGAAAAAATGCTTGTAAGTTACCGCCTCGATCAACGACAGCAACCGCAACTGAATAGCCACGCTTACGACAGTCAAGAACGGAATTCCATGCAAGTTTTGAGGCGAGATCCACACTTAAACTTCTGGTGGTGAAAGTGCTGGTAACTTCATCTGCTAAAGAAACCGTGGGTACTGTGAAAAAAAACAATAGCGCAATTTGACGTAGCATAATCTTTCCTTAGTAGATTTATGCAAATCATAAAGAACCAAAGAAAATATTAAAGGTGCATAGGCACAGTTAAGTATGATTATCGGACTACTAATCTATGTACCTGAAGTCATTAATACAATTAAAACAATACGCTAAAGTAATAGCGGTAATAATTGATGATAACAACTATCTATAAAGCGTGATGTATAAAATAAAGGCTGGGAATGAAATCGTTACAAATTTTAAATCGTTACGCAGTTCTGATACTGATAATGTTTGTAAGTAACAGCTACGCGAGTAACAACGGGTTAGCACAGCCGATAAACTTACAGACAAGCGCGGATAAAGCAAAAAACAAAAACATTCCAATAATGATTTTTATGTCTTCAGTATATTGTGACTATTGTAGTTATATAAAAAGAGAATTTTTAAAGCCAATGCTAAAAAGTGGCGATTATGAAAACAAAGTCGTCATAAGAGTAATAGAAGATGATATAGGTGATGAAGTAAAAGATTTTAATGGTGAAATAATAGAAACTGGCACTTTATCGGAGAGATATAATATTAATTTTACACCAACAGCGATATTTGTCGATTATCAGGGGACTGAACTCACAAAAAGAATAATAGGGTTAGAAAGTGAGGAATATTACGGTGAGTTTGTTGATGAGGCGATAGACAAAGCATTATCAACAATGCAGGTTGAGAAAAATTAATATGAATAAAAAAATTAAACTTTGTGTTGTGATGTTCAGCATAATGCTGCCTGGCTTAATTGGTGCTAACGAAAAAATGATAAATTTGAAGAAAGCGTCAGAACAAGCAGCAAAGTTAAATGTGCCGATTATGCTCGTTTTTATGGATGATGATTGTGAAGACTGTGAAAGCATAAAAGATGAAGTATTAAAACCAATGCAAATTAGTGGTGATTATCAAGATAAAATAGTGGTCATCACAATAAATATCCAAAATGACAAAATAATTGATTTTACCGGAGCAGTAAATAAGATTGAAACCCTCACTAATCGTTATGACTTAGAATTAACGCCGAGCGTAAGCTTTGTAGATGCTGTTGGTAAAACACTAATTCCGCCAATATCTGGTTTGAGCAATTTAGAATACTACGGTTCATTGGTGGATGAGGGCATTGAAAAAGCAAATATTAAATTACAAAATAACAAAAATTAAATTTTGTTATCTTTTAACCAAGAAGAAAGAAGTTCCTCTTCTTTACTAAGTTCAAAAGCATTGATTAAACCGCGTTGCAAAGCGATAGAAATAGCACGGGTGCGTACGTTAAGTAATTCTGTATCTGTTGAAACATCATTTTGTTCAAGGTTGGCACCAAGCTTACTATAAAGTGATTGCAGTCTGTTTTGAACGCCCCGCCTCGATAAATAGCGACGCTCTGCAATGGTGTTGTCTGTCAGGCCCAGAGCGATATCAATTAAGACATCATATTGTGCATCTGTAAGCATATCGCTGGTATGTTGACTTCGCGCTTGAACTTGTCTTACAGATGGATCAATCCAACACTGGCATTCGTCAAAAACAGCGTGAGCTGCACGAAGAATTGTTTCAGATGTATTGTTTTTGAGAACATAACCATAAACAGTTTCTGCTGGCACAAGCTTCACGAGTTCTCTGACATAAAGTTCATCATTATGCTGTGACCAGAATAAAATACGCGCCGAGGGCTGTTTGTTCCAAAGCATACGCGCTAACTCTATGCCATTACCATCTGGCATTTGAATATCTGTTACTAAAAAAGGATCAGTTTGTTCATCACAAGCAGTTATTGCTTCCTGAACATTCGTGGTAATGGTTAGGGAAAAATCTGACAAAACATCAGCTAAATAGCTTCTATCCCGAGGGTTATCATCAGTAATGACAAGGTGGCTCATTTTTCATCTACCAACTTAAGAGTTAACTCAAAGCGAGTACCACGCGCAAAGCGTGACTTGGACCAGTTGGCCGTAGCGCCAAGCAGGCGCGCTCTTTCGGTCATATTAGCAACACCATGACTTGTGACATCGAGCTTGTCAGGCAGCCCAATTCCATTATCTTCTACGGTTAAAATAAGTGTGTCATGACTAATCCGCAAAACGACTTCAAGACGGTTAGCATGGGCATGCTTTAAAACATTTGTAATTGCTTCAATAATAATGCGAAATAAATTAATTTTTTGTTCTAAGTTAATAGTTTGCTCAATCTGCTCATCAAAATCATAATGATATTGGGGAAAGTCGTTGCTAGTACTTTGTCGCTCAAGCCATGATTTAAGCGCAGAATTTAAGCCAAGAATTTCTAAAACCTGAGGATGAAGATCATCAATTGTTCTCCGTAAATCGACAATAATAGTATCAATGGCTGAGCGTACTTTTGAATTATTATCTAACTGCCTGTTAATGCCAGTCAGATCAGCTAAAACGCCATCATGCATATCCATCGCAATACGTCGACGTTCTTTTTCAACACCGCGCAAAACATTCTCTACGCTAACCGCTGTAAGTAGTTTGTTGGTCATACCAACAAGACAAGCTTCTAGCTCATCTAACTCATCACCTGAACTGGCAGACTGTTTGGTATCTAGCTTACCACCGGTGCAAACAAGCTGGGCTCTATTCTGAAGGTTACGAAACCGCCGACGAATAACAAATAATCCCCATAAAGCAAGTAAACTTGCTACGGTAATGCAAAGTAATAAAGCAGAAATTTGTACGGAGGTTAAGCGCGAAATAATATTAATTAATTTCTGATGGTTATCAATATAGATAGTACGTCGTTGAGCAGCAATTATTTTTGCCTGGTATTCAATATCTGGTAAAAGCTTGTTAATTGATGTGAGTAGAAGCGCGGGATCATTTCGTTCAGGTTCTCGAAGCAGCGGTTTTAAAGCAAAAATTTGATTTTTTAGCTGAGTGGGAAATTGTTCTAGCAAGTGCCTGTCGTACAGGTTACTAAATAAACGCTGAGAAAGTTCTATATAGCTAAAAAAATTATCATCTTGTTGTGGCGTTTTTTCAGAAGATAAATTATTTATTGTCGCGCTAAGACGATTGGCTGTGGCAATAGCCGTTTTAACGTCATCATGAATTATTTCCCAATTTACAGTTGCTTCATTGGCATCATAAATTTGTGAAAGCTCTATAGATGTATAAGCAACCAAACAGGCTAGAAAAATAACTGTTATGGCAGGTGCAAGTATAAATTGAGAGCGTAAAGACAGTTTCATGCTGTACTCATCGTGCTGTAAGATAAAACATTATAGCGGAAGACCCCCTATAATAACTGTGCAAATACACAGTATAATCTGGGTAAGCTTTAAGAATAGAGTGTAATGTACTATTCTATTTTGATGGACAACCCGCTTATTCCAGTCATTTTATCAGTACTTCGCGAGCAATTATCCGGAATAAGCGAATATGAATTGATGCAACATCTAAATGGGCATAAAGCGTATGCCGGTTTTGCAGATGATGCTCAGCTAGCATTATTCCAAAAGCATTTTATGATCATGAATGCATTGTATGAATTACAATACCAGCTTTGGCATGATGAACAACTTTTTCTTGATATTTCCCCCCTAAAAATACAAATATTGTTCCCCAGTGACAAAACTAATAATGGTGAAATAACTTTTTATAAAAAGGAAAAACTCAGTGAATACTATCGTGACTGGAAGAATTTTGAAGACACCACAGAAAGTGAAGTAATCGCGTTACTTAGTAGTTTCTGGGAGCGCTTTGCTTCGTTAGACAAAAGAGAATCTGCCTTCAAGGTACTTGAGTTAGAGACCAATGCAAAACGTCACCAGATTAGCGAAAGTTACCGCCGCTTAGCTGCTAAACACCACCCCGATAAAGGTGGTGATGCTGATAGATTTATTCAAATCCGACAAGCTTATGAAGTATTGAAAATTAATCCTTGAAAATAATCAGTGACAAGCGCAGAATGCGCGCATGTTAAATTTAAATAAACACATTGTTGTGATGAATCTGCATCGAGCACTTTGCTGGAAGCAGTTACCTCCGTGTATTTTGTAAAGTTTTTACTAATAACTAAATTAATTTAACAAAACAATATCCTGAAAAGGCCACGGAAACTAAAAAGTCCGTGGCCTTTTCATTTTTTGGCCGCAAATAAAGGAGTAAAAGTGATGTCGGTCCCTGCAGCGTATCTTGCAGTGATTATTATTTGGTCTACAACGCCATTAGCTATTAAGTGGAGTGCTGAAGGCTCTAGTTTTATTGCAGGCGTAACAAGCCGCATGATGATCGGAACAATAATATGTTTGATACTAGTAAAGATATTCCGCATTGTGATGCCATGGCATCGCGAGGCTGTGTATGCCTATAGTGCAGGGGCAATAGCTGTATTTGGTGGAATGCTGAGTGTTTATTGGGGTGCACAATTTATAGAGTCCGGTTTAGTTGCGTTAATCTTTGGTTTAACACCCTTGGCAATAACGGTGATATCAATAAGCATGGGGACAGAGTTACGCCCAGGTGTACTAAAAATTATAGGAATCTTAGTAGCCTTAAGTGGTCTGGGCTGTATTGTCCTATTAGGTCACGAAGCTGGCCACATTACTGAAAAAAGCATCTACGGTATGATTGCCGTTTTCATGGGCATGTTAATGCACTCTATCAGTACAGTGTGGGTAAAAAAAATAGCAGAAGATATTTCTGCGTTGGCAATGACGACGGGAAGCTTGCTTCTCTCAATGCCTTTATATTTAATCGTTTGGTGGCTAGCAGATGGAACGATTCCACAGAATCTACCAACGTATGCTATCGGGTCGATTATATATTTAGGTATTTTCGGTTCGGTATTGGGTTTTGTTTTTTACTTTTATACATTGCGCCATGTAAGTGCAAGCAATGTTGGTTTGATACCATTAATCACACCCGTCACGGCGCTGTTGATTGGGCAAACTTTTAATGGTGAAGCCGTGACGGCAGTGGTGTGGTTTGGAAGCTGTTTAATTATCGTGGGGTTGAGTCTGCATCAATGGGAACAGCGTCGCCTGAATAAGGTAGAATACTTAAATGGATATAAGTGATTTACTTGATAATTTAAACGAACCGCAACGTGAGGCTGTTGCCGCCCCCCCCGTTCACCAGCTGGTTGTGGCTGGGGCTGGCAGTGGTAAAACACGGGTATTAGCCCACCGTATTGCCTATTTAGTTCGTACTGGCGAAGTGTCACCGCAAAGCATCCTTGCGGTGACATTTACTAATAAAGCAGCACGGCAAATGCGAGATCGAATAGAGAAAATGCTCGACATGCCGGTTAGGCAAATGTGGGTCGGCACCTTTCACGGTATTGCGCATCGCCTACTACGCGCACACTGGCAAGAAGCCAAATTACCACAGACCTTTCAAATCCTCGACTCAGATGATCAACACCGCACCATTAAGCGTTTACTTAAGCAGATGGAGTTGGATGAGGCTCGCTGGCCACCCAAGCAAATCCAATGGTTCATTAATGCCCAAAAGGATGAAGGACGTCGCCCGGAGCATGTCGACCATCAGAATGCGCCGTTTGAAGAACAAATGGTGCGAATTTATGCCGCCTACGAAGAAGTTTGTAAACGAAGTGGGCTGGTCGATTTTGCCGAGCTATTACTACGCGCGCATGAAATTTTGTTACATAACAAGAGCTTATTAGACCACTATCAGCGCCGATTTCAGCATATTCTCGTTGACGAGTTTCAGGATACCAACACAATTCAATATGCGTGGTTACGACTATTAGCAGGGGAAAACAATCCTTTATTTGCCGTTGGCGATGATGACCAATCTATCTATGGTTGGCGCGGTGCCAAGATAGAAAATATTCAACGCTTTACCAAAGACTTCCCAAATACCAGAACGGTACGCTTAGAACAAAATTATCGCTCTACTGGAACAATTTTATCCGCCGCCAATGCCTTAATAGAAAACAACAGTGAGCGTCTCGGGAAAAACCTTTGGACCGATGGCAGTGACGGCGAATTAATTCTGCTTTATGAAGCCTTTAATGATTTAGAAGAAGCCCGTTATATCGTCAATAGTATTAAAAACTGTATCGATAAAGGTGTTCCACGTAACGAGATAGCCGTGCTGTACCGCTCAAATGCTCAGTCACGGATCATTGAAGAAGGCTTATTACGAAACGCTGTGCCTTATAAGGTTTATGGTGGCATGCGTTTCTTCGAGCGGCAAGAAATCAAACATGCCCTCGCCTATTTACGTTTAATAAGTAACCGTAATGACGACGCCTCATTTGAACGAGTGGTGAATACGCCAACTCGTGGTATTGGTGAAAAAACAGTTCAAATGATTCGTGAGCAGGCGCGAGCGTATAACACCACACTTTGGCAAGCAGCCCAGCAATTAATTGACGATAAGCAATTCACAGCCCGTGCAGGTAATGCCATTCAGGCATTTATGTATTTGATAGAAGAAATGGCTGTTGAAACACAAGAAATGGCGTTACACGATATTACAGAGACGATGCTGAAAACGAGCACCTTAATTGCCAGTTACGACAAAGAAAAAAATGAAAAAGCAAGAATGCGCGTAGAAAACCTGGCTGAATTAGTCACAGCGGCGAGACAATTTGAACATGAAGAAGATGAATTATCTGAACTTGATTCGTTTCTCGCGCATGCTGCATTAGAGTCAGGTGAAGGACAGGCCTCTGAATATGAAGACCCAGTTCAATTGATGACGTTACATACTGCAAAAGGTCTGGAGTTTGAACATGTTTACTTAACCGGTTTAGAAGAAGGTTTATTCCCTCATCGAATGTCAATGGATGAGCCTGGCCGGCTCGATGAAGAAAGACGACTTTGTTATGTAGGGATTACGCGTGCAAAACAACAATTAACCGTTAGTTATGCCAATGTCCGTCGTTTACACGGAAATGAACAGTACACCCAGCCATCGCGTTTTATTAGTGAACTACCTAAAGAATACATACAAGAAGTACGAATAAAGAGAAATGCAACGCCCGCCTCGACAATGCAAGTAGAAACGGCTTCCAGTAATGGCTTTCAATTAGGCTCGCGAGTGGCCCATGCAAAATTTGGTGAAGGGACTGTTACAAGCAGCGAGGGAGATGGTGCACATGCACGTGTGCAAGTTAACTTTGATGAGATAGGTAGTAAATGGTTAGTTATTGCTTATGCAAATTTACAGACTTTGTAATTTTAAAGATTTTGTCTCTGCGAGGAGCGTAAGTGACATGGCAATCTGTAAAAAATAGATTATGAATTTTAGAGATTGCTGCGCTAGTGCACGCAATGACTGTTTCACTATTTACGATGCAATCCTAGAACTAGGTTTTCCAAGATAATGCCCTTGGGCGTAATCGACGCCTAATTCTTTTAGTAAATTCAAAGTTTCTACATTCTCAACAGATTCAGCAATGGTTTTCTTGCCAAGAGCATGCGCGACTTGATTCATCGATTTAACCATAGCTTGATCAACAGGAGCGTTAGGAAGACTTTGCACAAATGAACCATCAATTTTTAGCGTATCGACAGGTAAATGTTTTAAGTAGGTAAAAGAACAAAAGCCTGAGCCAAAATCATCGAGAGCAAAGCGACAGCCTATACCGCGTAATGCTTCAATAAAACGAACCGCGGCATTAAGATTTGCGATCGCGGCTGTTTCTGTTATTTCAAAAGTTAACCAAGAAGGGTCAAGACCTGTTTCGTCAAGAACGGCTTTTATCAGTGGTAGTAAAGTAGAATCTTCGAATGCCCTACCAGAAAGATTGATTCCAAAGTGGAATGTATGTCCTTCATCACGTAGCCCAGCAAGAGTGCGGATAGTTTTAGCCACCATCCACCGGTCTATGCTATGAATTAATCCAAAACGTTCTGCCGCAGGCATAAAACCACCTGGAAGAATGATTTGTCCATCATCATAAGGCATACGAATTAACACTTCATAAGAGTGAATTTTTCCATCAGAAATGCTGACAATTGGCTGGTAAACAATTTGGAAACGATCGTTGTCGAGCACTTCTCGAACTCTCGTTGCCCAGCCCATGTCTTCTGCCATGCCAAGTTTATCGCGATCTTCAGGGTTATAAACGTAAACTCGATTACGGCCGTGGCTTTTCGCTAAATTACATGCCAGATCTGCTTGCGCTAAAATTTCATCTGCAGAGCAAGAATGATTATCGATAACGGTAATACCGATGCTACAAGTAACATTGAAACTATTCGAAGCGCGGTTGTAACGATAATTCTCGAAAAGTAAACGTAACTTTTCTGCGATAGGTTCGGCATCAGCGATATCAAGGTTATAGAGCAAAAGTGTGAATTCATCGCCACCAAACCGCGCTAATAAATCACCATCGCGTGAATGTGATTTCAAAATATCAGTGGTTTCAAGTAATAACTCATCGCCAAGTGCATGCCCGAGGGTATCGTTAACATATTTGAACTGATCAAGATCGATATAAAATAAAGCAGAATTTGCACCACTTCGTGCAGTACGAGCAATAAGTCTCTCTAGTTCTTGTTGGAAATAATGTCGGTTATAAAGACCGGTAAGTGAATCGTGTTCAGCCTGATAGCTAAGTTGTTTTTCATATACTTTTTGCTCAGTAATATCTCGAGCTGTACCGCGAATGCGGGTAATGTTTCCATCTATTACTAATGCGGTTGCATTGAAACTGAGTTGTCGTGCCGTACCGTTTTTATCTAAATGAACTGTTTCATATTGAAGTAACTCTTTATTTTTAAGTAAACTTTCAAATGCTTCTTGATCACGAATTTTATATTCAGGGCTAACAAATTCAGAAATATGTCGGTGTAACATTTGTTCAGGTTCATAACCATAAATGTGCTTGCATGCTTGGTTAAGATAAACCCACTTGCCATTAGCGTCGATACTCCAAACTAGATCATGTGCTGTTTCGACTAAGTCACGGTAACGTTCTTCAGCATTGCGTAATTTTTCTTCTGATCTTTTACGTTGAGAAATATCAATAATAATACAAGCATACATAAGCATATTGCTTTGTTGCATTTTACTAACACGTAATTCAACAGGTAACCGCTCTCCGTTGGGTCTTGTAATTGCAGTTTCTTTTTCAGGGTGCTCGGAACCAGCCATATTAGCAATATTGACATCGGGACATAAGCTAGAAATCGGTTGGCCAATTATTTCGGCTGCCCTAAGATCAAATAAACGTTCCGCTGCAGGGTTAAAAGAAATAATGAGAGTTTGTTGATTGGTAACAATAATACCTTCAGAAGTAGTATTAAATACAGCGCGCATATGGGAGCGTTGATCACCGAGATGTTGGAACAAGGTTGAAAGCGTTTGAGTCAGATAACCAATTTCATCTGTTGACTGAGGACGTAAAGTAGCTAATTCATCATAGCTACTGGCACCTTGCCCATAGAGTACTTTTTGTACAGGCTGCAACGCACGTGAAGTGTTAGAAATACTAATGATAGTTATAACAACACTGATAGCTGCCAGAGAACCAAATACAGGTAATGAATCAATAGCCTGATAACCTTGTTTATTCCAAAAGTACAACATGAGAATTGAATTGGTGAGAAGCGGCATGAAACCACCCACCAACATTAAATTAGTTTTAATACTAAATAGAGGTGCATTCAGCCCAATAAACTTAACTAGCCGTCCGAGTGTAGCCATAGACAACATATAAATAGGTAGACCCACTAAAATAGCAACAACCAACTGCAATAAAATAATTTTACTGAACAAGCTAAGGTCAATAGACCCTGATGCTGTCGTCCAAAAATAAATTTGTGGCACGACGAGTACATAACATAAATAAAATCCCCAAAAGTCACTACTAAAACGTTTTAAACGTTGATGTATGTTAGGTGGGGCAATACGAGCATGCGGGTTGTTAATTTTCCATTGGTAGATCGGCGTTAATAATCGCCATGCATAAGCAGTACTCCAAAGGAACATGAATGCAATATATATTGGTAAAAAAGGTTGTTCGAGGGCTGAAACAAGATCATGCCAAGTAGCCAGCTGGAATGCCACGGCTGCCATGTGGCCTAGTAGTGGCATCAATATAAAGCTGCTACCCACAATCGCTACAAAGCGATAACGTATGGCGTTAAAATAATTTGTTTCTGATGCCAAAGTGGTAAGTCTTATAATAATAATTATGCGAAAGATACTATCAGAAATAACCACTTTTTTCATGCAGTGTTTGCTCGGAATAAACGTATCAGATAGACTCTGTATATAAGAAAAAACCTGTTCAATTAAGGAGTTAGAAGATGAAACGGCGTGAATTTATTAAAAAACTAGGTGGCAGTGGCTTAGTAGCAGGCTCAACCCTAGTCGCTCCTGGCTTGGCTTCTGCCAAGGTTAAGCCCGAATACAAGTGGAAAATGGTCACAACTTGGCCGAAAAACTTTCCTGGTTTAGGAACGGGGGCCAATTATCTAGCTAACCTTATAAATGAAATGAGTGGCGGCCGAATTCAGGTTAAGGTTTATGGGGCAAAAGAATTAGTGCCCGCCTTTGAAATATTTGATGCCGTTTCGCGTGGTGTGGCCGAGCTCGGTCACGGTGCCGCCTACTATTGGAAGGGCAAAAGTGAAGCAGCACAATTTTTTGCAGCAGTTCCTTTTGGCTTAACTGCGCAGGAAATGAATGCCTGGTTGTATCACGGTGGCGGTATGGAACTATGGCAAGAAGTTTATGCGCCGTTTGGTTTAACACCAATGGCTGCGGGTAACACCGGGGTACAAATGGGCGGTTGGTTTAACAAGGAAATAAATTCTGTCGCAGATTTAAAAGGCTTAAAAATGCGTATTCCTGGTTTGGGAGGCGAAGTCCTACGTCGAGCAGGTGGTACGCCAGTGAGCTTACCGGGTGGCGAAATATTTACGTCATTACAATCCGGTGCAATCGATGCGAGTGAATTTGTTGGGCCTTATAATGATCTTGCTTTTGGTTTATATAAAGCGGCTAAGCATTACTACTACCCCGGTTGGCATGAACCCGGCACAACACTGGAATGTTTTGTAAATAAAAAAGTACTTGAGTCATTACCTGCCGATCTACAATCTATTGTGCTTAATGCTGCCCGTGTTGCGAATCAGGATATGTTGTCTGAATATACCGCACAAAATAATCAAGCATTAGATACTTTGGTTAATAAACACAAGGTTGACTTACGTCGTTATCCTGATGATGTATTAAAGAAATTAAAAGCGCTCTCTGATGAGGTTGTCGCAGAAGTAGGTGCGAAAGATAAACTTTCTAAAAAGGTTTTCGAATCGTTTAAAAGCTTCCGTGACCAAGCAACGAAATGGCATGATATTTCAGAACGTGCCTACCTTAATGGACGGGGCTAACTAACCGTATATTTTTGCAGGTAACCAGGTTGCAATGCTAGGCCAGTAGGCAATTAAACATAATCCAATAAGCTGAATAGCAATAAAAGGCATCACCCCTTTGTAAATATGCATGGTGGTGACAGCCTTGGGTGCTACGCCACGTAAATAAAACAAAGCAAAACCGAAAGGTGGCGTTAGAAAAGATGTTTGTAGATTAATCGCAATCATCACACCAAGCCAAACAGGATCTAATCCCATTGCTAAAAGTATCGGCCCGACAATGGGCACAACAACAAAAGTGATTTCGATAAAGTCGAGAATAAAGCCAAGTAAAAACATTAAAACCATCACTACTAACATGGCAGTGAAGACACCCCCTGGTAAATTATTTAGTAGCTCGGCAACAATGTCATCGCCACCAAATCCTCTAAATACAAGGGAAAAAATAGATGCACCGATAAATATTAAAAACACCATGCTGGTAACGCGCACAGTGCTACGCATCACTTCAAGTAAACGTTGGTAGGTAAATTCGCCACTAAGTAACGCAAGAATAATTGCTCCCATCGCCCCGACAGAAGCTGCTTCAGTCGGTGTTGCAAGCCCAACCATGATAGAACCAAGCACTGAAACAATTAATAACAAAGGTGGCAATAAAACCTTGATTACGCGTAAAACCAAGCCGGACTGGAAGGGTGTTTCTGCTTCAGGATTATTTGGCATGCTTTGGGGTTTAAGCCATGCCATTGAAAAAATATAAATCAAATAAAGGCCAACTAACATTAAACCTGGCAGTAAAGCACCGGCAAACAGATCGCCAACGGAAACAGTCTCTGGTGAAAAAATACCCATGTCGAGTTGTGCTTGTTGGTAGGCTGAAGAAAGAACATCTCCGAGTAACACTAAAACAATAGAAGGAGGAATAATTTGGCCAAGTGTACCTGAAGCGCAAATAGTGCCTGCCGCAATAGCAGGGTCATAACCACGTCGCAACATAGTGGGTAAAGCAAGCAGTCCCATAGTCACAACGGTTGCACCAATAATACCGGTGCTGGCGGCAAGCAACATGCCAACAATAGTGACCGAGATACCTAGGCCGCCACGCAGCGAACCAAATAAAGAAGCCATGGTTTCAAGTAGCCCTTCGGCAACTTTTGAGCGCTCCAACATTATTCCCATAAAGACAAACAATGGCACAGCAATGAGAGTCTCGTTTTCCATGATGCCGTATAAACGGTTTGGTAAGGCTTCAAGAAAATCACTATCAAAATAACCGAAATGGTTTCCAATAAAGGCAAATAACAAAGCAGTACCAGCAAGACTCAATGCAACCGGATAACCTGATAACAACACCAGGCAAACAGAGATAAACATAAACAAGGCGAGATATTCAGACATGAACGTTATCGCTACTGTGCTTGAAAAGGGTGAGTAGGTTTTTTATAAACTGGGATAAACCTTGTAAAATTAACAGCAGTGGCATTAAGACAATACTGCCTTTAAGTAGAAATAAACCGGCTAAGCCCCCTGCTTCACGTGAACCTTCTAGTAATGCCCATGAGTTGGCAACGTAATCCCAGCTATAACTAATAATAAATACGCAAACTGGAAGTAATAAAAATAAGGTGCCAAGGATATCAACCAATGCTTTTCCGCGAACCCCCATTTTGTGGTAAAAAATATCGACGCGAACGTGCCCGTCATGCTTCAAGGTGTAAGCAGCACCCAACATAAACACGAAGCCATGCATGTAAAGTATCGATTCCTGCATCGAAATCCAGCCAACATTAAAGAGATAACGGAGCACAACCACACTAAATTGAGTAACCACCATGAAAAGAGTCAGCCAGGCAATGCTGCGCCCAAGCTTTTCGGAGCTATTATCGATCAATACACATAAGTGGTTAGAGAATGGTTTTTTCATATAAGCAATTGTTTTTATTATAGTTATACTAAAAAAAACGAGAAAGTAATTTTCACAAAAGTGTCTATAATTAAGAGCATATTATCGCATAGGCGTAAAAACGCTGCATGTTAGAAAATACCTACATGGATCAGCTTGAGAAATGACCGTCAACACGTCATTATAGTAGGTTAGATATAACTATATAGAATAAGTACTTAGGGTGCGGGAAACGGTATGAAATCTGAAATAAAAATAAAAACACTGATGTTGGGTCTTTGTGTGTCAATGTTATCGCCTTTAGCAATAGCAGATAGCTTTAAGGCTAGCGAAGTTGAAGAATTGCGCAAGCAGGGTAAAGCACAGCAAGCGTATGAATTGGCACTTAAATATCGAGATCAACTCGAGGGTGATGTCACTTACGATTATTACTATGGTCTAGCAGCAATTGATGCTGGAAAAATAAGTGAAGGTTCTATAGCGCTCGAGCGGGTGGTTTTGACAACCCCAGAAAATTATCTGGCACGGCTTGAGTTGGCTCGCTCCTATTTCTTATTAAAAGAAGACACACGCGCACGCCAAGAATTTGAAATTGTATTGGCAGCAAACCCACCGGAAACAGTGGCGAACAACGTCAAAGATTTTATTAGAATTATTCGTTTAAGAGAGGCTGAGTACCAATCCACAAGCAGCGCCTATGTCGAAGTGGCGTTAGGTCATGACACAAATATTAACAGTGCACCAGCAGACGCAACATTTTTCAGCCCTTTGTTTAATACGTCGTTAAGTTTGTCAGGTGGCTCACTGGAAGAAAGCGATGATTATCTTAATGTAAATGTGGGCGGGAAATTAAGTCATCCATTTGAACCGGGTAAGCAGCTTTTCATGGGTGTAGATGTTTCAGCACGTTACTACTCAACCGATGAAGAATTTGAAACTGAAACCTGGAATATTTATGCCGGAGTGAAATGGCGTGATGGGGAAAATAGTTTCGGTATTACAGGCTTAGTACAGGAATTTGAATTAGACGATTTAGATAATCGCAATCTGGTTAGTTTGTCAGGTGACTGGACGCGTCATGTTAATAGGCAAACAGATTGGAAAACTCAGTTGCAAATAGCACAAATTCGTTACCCAGCTCAAAGCGTGCGTAGTTCAACATTGTATATTTTGGGTACTGGTGTAACACATCAATACCGAATGAAATGGAACCCAACTATTTCGGGCAGTGTTTACTTGGGCTTTGAAGATGCGCAGAGTGAAACAGAAGCTGCCCGCGCTGCCGCACAACGTAATTTTGGTGGGGCGAGAGTGGCTTTCCAAATTATTCCCGGTAAAAAAATCAGCCTGACAGCATCACTTTCTGCAGAAAAAAGTCATTATCGCGGAGAAAATATTTTAACGGGTAAAACGCGAAATGAAATGTTGTATCAAGCCTCGGTAGCCGGTCGTTATTTAGTTGATGATAACTGGAGTTTAGGTGCAGGGCTTTATTACACAAAAAATGATTCTAATGCTGCTCTGAATGATTATGACAGAACGCGCGCACAAGTTAGTGCGCGGTATACATTTTAAGGTAAAACGGCTATTACTATAGTATAAGTTTAAATAGGTTGAAGTCATGAAAAATTGTATTTCAAAAACAGTAGCCATTGTTGTGATGTTAGCGTTAGGACATGCGCCTATTCAAGTACAGGCAGCAGCAAAAGATGGTGTCGGTAAAGCCATTATTAGTATTGGTAAAGTTTTCAGTAAAAGCAAAGACGGCACAGAAAATAAATTAAAACGCCGCGGTAAAGTGTTTGAAGGCGACACAATTACCGTAGGTAAAAAATCACGCTTACAACTACGTTTCGTTGATAACCAATT
>Ga0316207_10000281_pt1 | contig 94981 bp, 84 predicted proteins | sample 6weekpyrite_MG_FD_204943 | JGI IMG/M metagenome (GOLD analysis project Ga0316207, IMG submission 204943) | Microbial mat bacterial communities from mineral coupon in-situ incubated in ocean water Damariscotta River, Maine, United States -... | ecosystem: Environmental > Aquatic > Marine >...
GTATAGGATTACCTTTTACTTTTTCAGCTAAACCTGCGATGTAGCTTGAAGCACTTAAGGTGTCACCTGCAAAGCCTATGAGGTTGTGGATCTTGTATTTGTCCTTGTTTTGGGTGTTGAAGTCTTTTTCAAGTAAAAAAATATCTGTAAGTCTTAGCAGACCCTTCGGGTTTTCAAATAAAATGCAATCTTGCAGATTTTTCTCTCTTGACTTAGCAATAAGTAAGCCTTCAAGAAAAAAATCCACAACCTCACCTTTTCTTTGAAAGCTTTCAGATATTTTTTTACTTGAAGAAGCCTCGGCTAGTTTGCCTATTATTTGTTGTGGAATATCTGACATTAAGGCTTAACGTCGGCTAGTTTTTTTCTTGATAGGCTTAACTTCTAGCTCAGGGTTGTAGTAGTGTTTAGGAATGTCTAGTGTTTTTTGAAGTTGGTAGGCTTGTTTTATTTCTTTGTCGGTTAGATTCCATTTGGTTTTTAGGTAAGCTAGAACTTTTTCTTTTGAATAGCCATTATCTATCAAAGAAATCAGATAAGCCGAACCTAGTTCTGTTTTGTTTTGTTTATGATAAAGTTTAGCTAAATTTCCTATTGCTTTTTGATTATTAGATTGTACAGCTTTTTTATACCATTGTTCTGCTTTATTATTATTGTGCAAATTATGTTCAAATAAATAACCTAAAGCATTAGCACCTTGTTGTAATTCTTGTTGATAAGCTTTTGTATAATAAAAAATTGCATCGTCATAGCGTTGCAATTTTTTATATAATAAACCTAAGTTAAGGCTTGCTTCTTTTATATCTTCGTCAATAGCTTTCTTATACCATTCTTCTGCTTTATCATATTTTTTGATATCATCATACATATTGCCCAAGTTAAAGGCTGCTCTTGAGGAACCAGATTTATAGGCTTTTTCATACCAGAACACAGCTTTATCATAATCTTTAACTTGTTTTCTATACAGCAATCCCAAGTCAAACTGCGCATCAACATCACCAATTGAAGCTTTTTCATATAGTGCTCTGCCCTGAGTGTAATCATCTAATTGTCTATCATATTCTGCATATAGTGTATTGATAAGCAGTAAAAAAACAAACAGTAACTTTTTAATCATTATTTTAAATCCTTAATTCCATCATAATCTTCTTGTTTCATCTGGGTTATTGCTATCTTTTCAATATTGGCAAAGTTGCTTTCATACTGTGAAATGTATTTGTACTGTACATGATGTTTAATGCTGATGTTGTCCACAACCGTAATAAAGTAAACCTCTCCAAACATCTTTTTGATAGCTTTATGACGTTCACCGTTTTGCATCCAGATTATTTTTTCTCTGTCACTGCTAAAGCCTTGGGCTAAAACAATGTTATCTAAGCTTTTACTCTCATTGATAATAGATTGTGTCACATCATAACTTTGCGATTTTACCAGTTTTTTGTAACGCATCTGTTTACTGTGTGCATTAAGATACTCTTCAAAGCCAAGATAGACATCTTCTACCTTATCATAAAGAGAGTTTGAGAGTTTAACCCCATATTCAGAACCAATATAAAATGTCATCCCATTTGTCTGTACCTTATTATGGGTTCGCATATCTGTTAGGATAATGTTGAAGTCATAAAGAATGGACTTAAGATGGGTAAGTTCATTACGCATGGCATTATCAAAGGCACTCGGGTTGGCTTTATAATGCATCGCAATAAATTCACGGGTTTCATTCATGTTGTTAAACCCTTGTGGGTGTTTTACCCCTGCTGAGTCCAGGCTTTTATTCATAATGACACTGCGGTAGGCCTTTTGGGTTTGAATATCATTAAACCATCGTGCATCATTATGTTTAAGGGTATCAAACAAGAGTGAATCATATAAAAACAGCTCCATAGGAGAGTTTTTAATCCTATCTGATAGAAATGCCCAGGTTAACTCAATGACGATAATCCCTCCTAATGCTACCCAAGCAGGAGAGAAAAGTAGGGCTACATACAGCGCATTTTTCACTCCTACACTAATGAGATAGTCTTCATTCTTTTCAGGGTCTATTTCACTGAGTTCATTAACAGCACTGGCCATTACCCCTACAAGACCAAAGCGGGTGATGATTTTCATGCTTGATGGGGAGACGACTTTATCTATCTTCATAATGTGCTCTAAACTCTCTGGAATAGACTTCGCCATAGGTATAGGATTACCTTTTACTTTTTCAGCTAAACCTGCGATGTAGCTTGAAGCACTTAAGGTGTCACCTGCAAAGCCTATGAGGTTGTGGATCTTGTATTTGTCCTTGTTTTGAGAAAATTCGGCTATCTTTCCAATAGTTATCAGAAAAGAGAGTGCTTTGGTTGAGGCTAAAAGTTTTTGATATTTTGAACTTTTACTTTTGTCAAAGTCTTCAAATTTATTTTCATCGCCACCGAATGTATCATCAAGCATTTTATCCACTGACTCTACAGCGGTGTCATGGACTTTACCTAGGTAGGAGCTTATACCATCTATCTGTTTAAGCGTGGCATAGAGTTTTTCACCTTCAGTTTTGACTTTTAACTTCTTATCGAAGTTATTATCCATAGGCTTGTCTGTTTTGATGCCTTGTTGGTTGACGGGTTGGGCATACTTTTTTAAAAAGTTTTCGACATTAATACTTCTGCCCTTATCATCACTATTTTTAAAAGAGAAGATTTGTAATTGTCCTGTTTTTCGCTCAGGCAACTTTGCGTTGGTTTTTTCTAAGCTTGCATGGGTGATGAGGGTATAAATAGCTTTTAAATAATATGTTTTTATAGATTCATCATGAAGTTTTTTAGCTTTTATTTCCCCGATGCTATTGAGTTTATCGCTTAGGTGTTCTACTAGGCTTAAGATATGGGTGTTGTCACTGTTGAAAACTGAAAGGGTTTGTGTCTCTTCATCATACTCACTACGTGGAGCCACCAGCATGGTAATGAGGTTTAAAAGGTAATGATAATAATCATGTTCATCTTGCTCACTATTAAAACTTTGAACCTTTTGGTAGGCGTCTATAACCGTTTTTAGTTTGCTATCAGTTAGCTTTATCGCTATCGTGTTACCTAACTCTTTTGGGGTTTGTAGCTCTTTATTGTAAAAGAGTTCACCTCGTTCCTCTCCTACCTTTAAGGCACTGAACCCATAAGGGGTTTTTCTATGATGGTAGTAGCGTTTGTTTTGTGCTGTTTTTGGATCATAAGCGATGGACTTATGTGCTGTGTCAAGGGTCTCATACTCATCTAAAAGAGCATCTTCACCTTCAAATATTCTTACGAGATCATTTTGATGTTTTAGCTCTTCTTGAACTTCATCAAGTACCGTTTCATTAAGTTGCGGTAATGGTTTGGCCTTTTTAAGCATGTAGTAGAAGTTTTCGGCCTCTTGTGCTAGTTTGGGTGTTCTGCTTGTTTCATACTTTTTAGAAAAACAGACCGAAAAAGTTAGATAGGCTAAGACCTTCATGGCTGAGTTTTTAATGGTTTTATCTTTGGTGGTTGAGAACATTAAACGTTTTCCACGAAATCGTCGGTTGTTTGTGTAGGTATGCTTACCTTTTTTTAGTTCAAGACTAAAGATATACTCTCCATCAAAAAAGCTTTTATCAATAAAGCATATTTCATCATAATATTCTTTAGCCAGGTCCATATCCACAGCAGGTTTAATGTTGATGCCATGCATATATTCTTCAATTGAAGGTATCATATCGCTTTTCATCAGAGAGATGAGTTTTTTATACTGCTGTTTTAATGCTTCATTCTGCTTTTGATAGTTCTTTTTTTCTTCTGTACTGACATACATATAATCTAACATATCCGCAATAGCATAGGCATACTGATTTTTAGCTCTTATATCATCAATAAGAGCCTTATTCATCCCATAATGCCGATGATAAGAGAACTCATACTCATGATACAGGTCTTCTACTTCGCCGATAGGATCTTCAATCTCAATGACGAGATTTTGGTAAGGTTTTTTGAGGGCTTTTGCTTCCTCTTGGGTGATAAAAACCTCACGTAGCTCTTTGTTCGTGCATGTTGGTTTTTTGGAGTAGTTTTTATGATGTTTAACACGGGGTGTTTTGGCATCTTCTACGGTGATAGTGAGGGCTTTAAAATGTGCCTTATCCGCCTCAGAAAGTCTGATGTTAGAGTAGATGATATCAAGGGTCCCACTCTCTTTGTAAAAAGGGATGTATTTTCGGACAACCCCTGTTTCCATATCTTTAAAATAGACTTTTTGGATCTCAGGTTTGAAAAGGTCGCTATTATTAATAACACGGTATTCCCAGCTCTGCTTTCCCTCTTTAATGTATATGTAGGCATCCGTTTGTGTAACAATTTTATCATGTTGGTAATTTCCCGCACTCACATGATGAAAATTTTTCATGACTTGAAAATCTCTACACCCTCGCAAAGCCCGATAATTTTCACCACTTTTACGCAGAGGGAAAAGGCGATACTTTTCATTTTTGATATTTTCTTTGGTATTTACCTTGGCATCTTCTAATGCCTTTTGTGTAATGCTTCCAGCACTTCCACCCGATTTAACAGGTACGACGGTGGTGGTTTGACCCGGATTGACTAAGACTAAAGAAGAGCCATTGTCAGTTTGACAACCATCGACTCTTAAAAGATAATTTTTTCCATTATTGGCTACATTGGTCTCCGTGACAGCGGAGGTGATGGCAGCAACTTGCTTACACTGTCCACCCACATTACTGTTATAACCACATCCCTTGACAACGGCACCTAAAAGATCAACATCAAAAAGAGGTTTTTCTCCGCCAATAACATGATTAGGAACACTTGAAATGAGCTCAACTTCTGCCCCATGTTCGCATAAGATAACACCTTTTTCGACAACAATATGTTTCTTTGGCATCAAGTATCCCTCTGAATTTTTTTGTTATTATAGTAAAAATTAATTAATAAAAGATATAATTTAATAAAAAAAAACACTAAAGTGGAAATATAAATATGGCAATGCTCAGTTAAAGAGTGTATCTTAAGTTTTGAGGAGATGGTGGCCTTGATACAAAGTAGAAGATTACCTTAGAGGCAGAGGTATTTAATATAAACATTTGCAAAGCATATTAAAATTAGCGGAGTCAATGTTTTTATAGTAGAAAAGTTTAAAAAAATGACTAAGGCTATAACACCGCCTTAGTGTAGATAAAGCAGAGCGCCCTTTTGTCCTATTAAATAGAACGGATATTCAGAAGGAAAGAGACAACATTATCCACAAAGGCATCATGTTTGCGCTCTTTAGAGTAGGCAATATAAAATTTACGTGCAATCTTATACCCCTTAATACGTGCCTCATAAATGCGACCAGCTGCAACATCATCCGCAAGTACGTGACGTGACATTACGGAAACAACCGGACGAGGTGCTTGTGGGTCTGCATGCGTGATAGACTCTTTAATCGCTGTTGGGCTTGAAAGCACACCAATAACATTAAAGCTCGAACACTCCACACCAATCTCTTCAAATACTTCAGAAGTAAGTTTACGTGTGTGTGAATTTTCATCTCTACAAATCCAGTCAAACTTGTACAGATCTTCACGTTTAAGCTGTTTTGGAAGGGGTTGGTTTGAGAAAATAACCAGTTCATCTTCTAACCACTCTCTGTATATAATCCCTTCTCTAAAAATAGCGGACTCAATAAGCGCAATATCAATCTTCTTATCTTCAAGCTGATCAATAATCTCATCTGACTGCCCCACACGAAGATAGACTTCATTATTAATCTTTTCTTGAATCTTTTGAATTTGCGGTGGAATAACATAATTTCCAATCGCAAATGAGGCTCCAAGAACAAAGGTAAACTCTTTATTGATGATCTTTAAAAGCTCTTTTTCTGATGAGCCAATGGCCTTTTCTAAACGTACTGCAATACGGTAAAGGTCTTCACCCTCTTTCGTAAGTTTAATCCCATTCTTTTTACGTTCAACAATCTTTGTATCTAAATACTCTTCGATAAATTTGATCTGTTGTGTAACAGCTGGCTGTGATATCCCTAATTTAGCCGAGGCTTTTGAAAAACTTTTCTCTTTGATAACGGTAAGAAAAGTGTGTAGTTTTGCAAAATCTTTTAACATAATGATTCCCATAAGTAATATTTATATGTGAAAGTATAACTCAAAATTATAAACATTGCAATACTTTTGTAATAATTCATTAAAATTTAGTTATAATCAATATAACTATAACAATAATACTCATCTGAGCATTTTAAACTGTCATAATTATAAGATATTTTAAATTGTTAGGAAAAAGAAGACGCAAAGATGGAATCAATATTTAGTGACTTAAATGAGGCACAAAGCGAAGCTGTAAAAAAAATAGACGGTCCAATGCTTATTTTAGCCGGGGCAGGAAGTGGAAAAACAAAGACCATTACCTCTCGGCTTGCCTATCTTATCGATGAAGTCGGTATTCCACCGGCAAACACGCTTACGCTTACCTTTACAAACAAAGCTGCTAAAGAGATGCGTGAACGTGCCTTAGGCATGATACAACCAACTTCTTACCCTCCTCTTCTTTGTACCTTTCATAAATTTGGTCTTCTTTTTTTAAAATTTCACATTAGTAAACTTGGACGAAAAAACAACTTTGTCGTGATTGACACCGAAGATAAAAAACGTATTATTAAAAAATTTAACTCTGAGGTTCCTCTGCCCCTTATCGCCAGTGAAATCTCACGTTACAAAAACTCTCTTCTAAGCCCAGATGAGGCTTATGCACAAGCTGAACTTAAAAACTACAAGGCTATTGCTAAGGTCTACGAGCAATACGAAGCCCACCTTAGTGAAAACAACCTTGTAGACTTTGATGACCTGCTTGCACTGACCTATAAGCTCTTAAATGAACATGAAGACCTTGCCAAAGAGACCAGTGAAAAATACCAATACATTATGATTGATGAGTACCAAGATACCAATGAACTTCAGTTCAGACTTCTTCAAAAACTTTGCCACAGCCATGACAACCTCTGTGTGGTAGGTGATGATGACCAAAGTATCTACGGTTGGCGTGGAGCCAACATTCGAAACATCATCGACTTTGATAAAGACTTTGAAAACACCCATGTGGTGAAGCTTGAAAACAACTATCGCTCTACTGAGCCTATCTTAAATGCGGCCAATGCCCTGATTGAGCATAACCGAAACCGCTTAGGCAAAAAACTCATTGCCACTAAGGGAAAAGGAAAAGAGATAGCAACCATCTCCTCACATGATGAGGGTGAAGAAGCCAACAAGGTCGCCAATGCCATCTCAACCCTCTTAAACTCAGGAGTAAAGGCAGATGATATCGCCGTACTTTACCGTATTAATGCTCTTTCACGTTCACTTGAAGAAGGATTAGCACGGCACAGAGTCCCTTACAAACTAGTAGGGGGACTTCGTTTTTATGACAGAGCGGAGATTAAAGATCTTATCTCTTACCTTCGCGTAGTAACCAACGTGCATGACTCTTTCTCTTTAAAACGCATCATCAACAAACCTAAACGAGGCTTAGGCAAGGCTACCATTGACAAACTTGAACTCGCTGCAATGAACAAGGCACAATCAATTTTTGAATACATTGACACTTCATCTGTACAAGAGCTTGAAGCCCTTATTAAAAAGAAAAACACCTTAACGGTTAAAAACCTTGTTAAAACGATTAAGGCTGTGGCAAAAACAGCCCAAGATGGAACCTATGACTTTATAGATGTGCTTGAAGAGAGTTTTCATATCAAGTCCATTTATGAAAATATGCCTGATGCTAACGATAGGATTGCCAATATCGATGAGTTTTATGGTCTCTTTAGAGATTTCATCAAACAAAACCCTTCTACTAGTCTAGATGAGTTTTTAAATGAGCTTACCCTGCAAAGCGACCAAGACCAGGTTGAAGGTGAAAGTATCTACATCATGAGTATCCATGCGGCTAAGGGGCTTGAGTTTAAACATGTCTTCATCATCGGCTTAGAAGAGGGATTTTTACCTTTAATAGGTGATGGCTCAGACACAGAAGAGGAGCGACGTTTAGGTTATGTTGCGATTACCAGAGCTGAAAATGAACTCACTATGAGTCATGTTGAAAGTAGGTTTTATAAGGGACGCCGTACGGAACTAACAAAGAGTCGATTTTTCAAAGAGACAGGATTGTGTGAAGGTTCCTTTATCTTAGAGAAAAATACCAGCTTTAAAAAAGGTGACCTCGTACGCCATAAAATCTTTGGGGCAGGAAGAATTCTTGGTGTTTCCAAAGCAGGAAAAGATTTCAAACTCAAAATTAATTTTGGAGGAAGTCATAGAGATATACTCTCCTCGTTCGTAGAAAGACTCTAATGTTCTACTCCCATTTCCTTTTTCTCAAGGTTTATAGTGAATAGAATATTTGTCGCTTACAAACCTACTGGACTCAGTTCAAACCAGTTTTTATCACGTCTAAAACGCAAATACAAGGTCAAAAAGGCAGGTTATTCAGGAACCCTTGATCCCTTTGCTAAAGGTTGTCTTATTGTAGCCTTTGGAAACTTTACACGCTTTTTTAGATTTTTAGACAAGGCTCCCAAAACCTATAGAGCGACCTTATGGCTTGGAGCGGCCTCAGACACCTTGGACATTGAACAAGTCACTAATCCGAAAATCGTTGAACCTGTGAAAGAAGAAGATATTCTTTCTATTTTTGAAAAACTTGAGGGTGAACTTGAGTATGAACCGCCTATCTTTTCGGCTAAAAAGATTAATGGCCAAAGAGCTTATGACTTAGCAAGAGCAGGTAAAGAAGTCGTCTTAAATAAAATTCATTCTACGATTTATGAGATGAAATTACTGCACTACTGCCACCCCTTTGTAACCTTTGAAGCCACAGTGAGCGAGGGGACATACATACGTTCCTTAGGGCGTATCATTGCCAATGACTTAGGCTTAGATGGTTCATTAAGTGCACTAGAGCGTTTAAGAGAAGGTAGCTTTTGCTATAATAATGAAAATACTATCTCACCCTTAGATGCTTTGAGTATGCCTCGCATAAAATTTAAAGGTAATATAGAAGATATTTGGCTTGGCAAGAAGATAAATATTGAAGATATGAGTCACCAAGAAGATGGGGTCTACCTTCTTCATGATGAGACACTTGCCGCCGTTTTAGAGATTAAAGATAAAAAAGTTTCTTACTTACTTAACAAGGTTAATTTATGCTAATTCTTTCACGTAAACTTGAAGAAGCCATCTGGCTTGGTGACAATATCAAAGTAAAGATTATGGGGATAGAAAAAGGTGCTGTGAAACTAGGTATAGAAGCGCCATCCGACATCACCATCTTACGCCAAGAGCTAAAAGAAGCTGTTGCTGACACCAATAAACAATCTTCAAGTACCAGTGAAAAACTCAGTGACCTGCAAGACTTTGTAAGTAGTTTCAAGAAATAAAGATGAAAAGATACAAGGCATATGCTAAGGTCAATATTTTTTTAAAGATTACGGGTAAACGTGGAAATTATCATGAGATATTTTCACGCTTTATGAAACTTCCTGAGCTCTATGATGAACTCTATTTTGAACATAAAAAAGAACCGGGTTTTGTCCTCAAGGGGGACTTCTCCTGTACAACTGAGCAAAACACCATCTATAAGGCGTATCAAGCCCTTTTAGAAGCCACTAATTCTCAAGCCTTAGCCAAACTAATTGAGACTTATGCCATTAAAGTAGAAAAGAACATCCCCTCTTTTGCTGGTTTAGGAGGCGGTTCATCTGACGCTGCTTGTTTTTTAAAGATGTGTAATAACACCTTGGATTTAGGGTTGAGTCTAAACGAACTTTCCCAGATAGGAAGTAAGATTGGTGCCGATGTGCCTTTTTTTATTTACGACTACACTTCAGCTAATGTCTCAGGCATTGGTGAAATTGTTGAAAAATTTGATGAGCCAAGTTTAGACCTTGAAACAATTACACCCAAGGTCTTGGGCTCGACCCCAAAGGTTTATCAAGCCTTTAGAGAGAGCTTTTACAAAGAGCTAAGCCCTCAAGAACATGCCAAACTTAGTGTCACAAGTTCTAAAGAGATATTACAAACATACAGCATATCTGAAGCCAATGATCTTTTTGAGCCGGCCTTGCATCTCTATCCTGAGTTAAAACAGAGCTATCAAAAAGGGTGGTTCTTCTCAGGAAGTGGTAGTAGTTTTTTTAGGCTGAAAGCCTAAAAGGGAAATAGTAAATAGTGAATGGGAAATGGAGAAGAGCCTTTAATCTTTCATCCATTAGCGAAGCGTCCCCTTTCCTCTTCCCTATTTACCAATTTTACGAAGGAAAATTATAATGGGTGAAAACAAGCCGTGGCGGTCTGTGAAACAGATGTTTCAGGCGAAGCCGCACACGAAGGAGTTTACGAGTGAGTGAAACGATTGCTACCAATAAAAAAGCCTATCATGATACCTCGCGTCAAGAAATGGTGCCAAAAGGCACGATTTTAGCGAGTAAAATAACATTAATAGGAAACACTCCAATAACTAAGGAAGCTCACTGTGGGTGAAACAATTGCTACCAATAAAAAAGCTTATCATGAATACTTTATAGAAGAAAAGCTCGAAGCTGGAATTGAGCTTAAAGGCTCTGAAGTGAAAGCTCTTCGTGCAGGACGTGCTCAAATTAAAGAGTCTTATGTACGATTTATCAAAGGTGAGCTCTTTTTAATGAATTCGCATATTGGTGTACTCGACACTACGCATGCCTACTATAAACATGATGAAAGACGGGTACGAAAGCTACTTCTACATAAAAAACAGTTAGCTAAGCTTGAGAAGTCTGTTCAAAGAGATGGAATGACCATGGTCTGTCTAAGCCTTTACTTTAATCATAAAAACCTCGTCAAAGTTCAAATAGCTACGGCTAAGGGTAAACAATTACACGACAAAAGAGCAGACCTGAAAGCTAAAGATCAAAAAAGAGATATTGCAAGGTCTCTAAAAGAGTACTAAACCAGCTTGAACCAGTGCGTTACTTCACGTACTAATGTGGCTTCTTTGCGTCTTTTAAAATGGTCTGAGATATCAAATTCAGGTTTAGAATGACCCTCTTTATATTCATCAATAAAACCAGCGTATTCATCTTCTTTCATCGCTGAAATCTCATAAGTAACCTTATGAAAGCCATCTTGCTCTTCTCGATTAGTCTCATTGAGGTTGATACTTCCATAACGCTCTTCTTTTTCAAGGGTCATGTTCATTTCTATGTAGGCTCTCATCATCGCTAAGGTGTGTTCCATCTGCTTGATACCCTCACTGTTTTTAATGATAGTGGCAAGTTCTTTGGTGTATCCCCACTCTCCTTGAACATCCATATCCGTATCAAAGGCAGCTTTAATGACCTCTTTGATCTCATCTCCAGGTTGAATTTCTTTAAACTGGCTCATGCACTCTCTTTTTAACGTATTGTACCCCATCGTAGATAAAGATTAAATATTATGTCCATAGGCTTCAAAGGCCTCTTTTGCACTCTCATAACCAAGTTCATACAAGGCTGTTTGGCTTTTAAATCTAAATACTGAGTATTTCGTCAACTTTTCTGTGGTGATGTAGATAGTACTCTTTTCAATGGCCTCTTCTACGTTTTTATGCCAGGCTAAAAAAACCACCCTTGCTGCAGTAGCGAAAAAGCTTCTTTGCTTAAACATTGTTTTTGGGTGAAGGCCGACACTGACAATGGGATAAGCATACTCAAGCAAGGGCGTGATAGGAAGATTGTCCACAATCCCCCCATCGGTATAGATAACCTTACTCTCTTCATCTTCAACACCCTCAAAGATAGGAGCAATCGAAATCGCACGAAAAACACCCTCAAGGAGCTCTCCAGAATCTACGTAGCTCACCTTTCCATCATCTAAGGCCAAGTGTGTCACATAATTTGGCATAGCCAAGCTCTCAAAGGTTTTGTGCCTAAGCAATCTTTTAACGACATCACCATCTAAGACTAATTTGAACAAAGATTTAAATGAGAAATTCCATCGAATCATCTTTTTAAAGGCCTTAGATGAGAGTATCTCTAAAATCTCTTTTGGCTTCACCCCACTCGCATATGAACTTCCTATCAAAGCTCCTATACTCGTCCCACTAATCGCCTTTATTTGAATGTTATTATCATCCAAATAAGCCAATACACCAACATGAAAAGCACCCCGTGCTCCCCCTCCTGAAAGGCATAAGCTAATTTCGTTTATAGGTTCTCTAAGATTATCCATTTTCCATCCAATGTCTCCACTAAGGCAGTACAATTCTCTACCCAATCGCCTGAGTTAAGGTATTGTACCCCATCTATATTTTTAATCCCAGCCTTGTGAATATGTCCACATATAACACCATCATACCCTTTTTTCTTAGCATGTGTAGTGAGTATGCCTTCAAAGTCACCTATAAAAGAGACCGATTTTTTCACATTGTCTTTGATGTACTTTGAGAGTGACCAGTAGCGTCTGTAACCAAAAAGACGTAATGTTTTGTTAATGATAGCATTAAGATGCAGCAAGAGGTCATACCCATAATCACCCAAGACTGACAACCATTTTTTTGTCATCGTAATGGAGTCAAAAAAATCCCCATGGGTCACACAAAAGCGTTGACCCTCTTGTGAGATATAATCAAACTCATTATCGACATAGAGGTTATCTCCTAAAACAAGAGGTAAAAAAGGACGTAAAAACTCATCATGATTTCCAATGACAAAATAGACCTTTGTCCCTTTTCTTGCCTTACGTAGTATCTTTTGAACAACATCCGAATGCGCTTGCGGCCAAATCAACTTTCGCTTAATCGCCCATCCATCAATAATATCACCTACAAGATAGAGGTTTTCAGCCTCATGCTCTTTAAAAAACTCCAACAGTGCTTCTGCCTTTGAAAACCGAGTACCCAAGTGAACATCTGAAATAAATATAGACTTATAGTGCATGTGCAATCATAATTTTCTTTAATTACAAAAAGAATACAAAGCAGTAATGAAAGCGTAATATACGAAAAGCATCCTCTTTTTACCTCATCTTAATCACATTCACACTATCATCGCATATTATGAAACTCACACAAGAACAAGTTACCGATTTTAATGAAAACGGATTTTTACTACTGAAAAACTTTGCCGACCCTCAATTGTGTGATGCTATCTTGCAAAAAGCCAAAGAGCACCTCAAACAAAAAATAGAGCCCATTGAGAGTGAAGAGGAGTATCAAGGTAAAAACAGTACAAACCCTACGGTAAGACGGCTTCGTCAAGTTTATGACAGAGAGAGTATCTTTAGAGAGTGGATGTTAGATAAAAAGATACGTCCTATCTTAATACAACTCTTAGGTGAGCATCCGTACCTTCTACTAGCGCATCATAACTCTATCATGACGAAGTTACCGCAAAAAAGCACCGTTACAACCTGGCATCAAGATATTCGTTATTGGCATTATGAAACGGATGAACTACTCTCAGTCTGGTTAAGCTTAGCTGATGAGTATCTAGAAAATGGTCTCTTAGAATTTATTCCTGGTTCACACAAGATGCACTTTTTGCCAGAGCAGTTTGATGAGAAGTCTGCTTTTAGAGATGACTTAGAAGAAAACCAAGCTGTTTTAGCACAAAGAGTCCATTACAACCTACAAAAAGGCGATATTGTCCTTTTTCATGCTAAAACCTTGCATTATGCCCATCAAAATGAAACCGATAAGGCCAAGATATCCTTTGTCTACTCCTTACGCTCTGCTTCTAACAAACCCATCAAAGGAACACGCAGTGACTTTAAAGAAATTGAACTATAAGACACACTGTAGTATTCTTTCAGACTACTAAAAAAATTCTATCTCTCCCTCTGCTTCAATATCACTCCATAAATTGAGGATAAGGTTCATATCCATTATCATTGAATCATTAAAATAAGAGACATCAACTACCTCATCACTTTGCCAAACTTTGAGCCAATTTCCTAAAGTATTAACAAAGCTTTCTATAATAGTAAATATCTCTTCTAAACGTTCATTTGGTGGTTCAACTGTCTTCATTGCGGCAGAAAGTTCCTCAATTTTTATCGCTAAAGGCATAAGAAGATGATAACATGAGAGCATTGCTCCAAAACGATTTAAATTATTCGAAATTTTTGAAAAATTTTTGCTGTATTCTTGATTACCTATACACGCTAAAATTAAAATATCTAAATCCTCATGAATATCAATCAAGTCTGGCAAATCCATCACTAAAGCCTCTTTAACCTCGATTGCCACCTCTCCTTCACTTTGAACATTTTCAATATCACTTTGTGCTAGCTCTTCGTTTGAAAGATTGATTTTTGACTCTAGCTCTTTATTTTTAGCCATAAGTTTTTTATTGAGATTTTCAATTTCACGAAGGTACTGCTCATTTTTTTGTTTGATATAAATGCGCTGAGAGACCCTATTCATTACATTGAACAGAGGAACACTTCTAATAGGCTTCGTAATAAAAGCATCAATTCCTAGGTCCATTAATACCCGTAGGTTATGGATTTCATCTTGAGCAGATAAGACAATAATATTTTGCTCAGGATTTAATGCAATAAGAGCTTCTATCAGGCCAATGCCATCAAGGTTTGGCATAACCAAGTCAGTTATAATTAAATCATAAAAAGTATCATGTTTTGTAAAATAATTTTTATACTTTTGAAGAGCCACCTCTCCATCTTCAGCCATTTCAATCGTATTGAACAGTTTTAAAAAAGTTTTTTTGTTAATTGCACGTTGTATTTCATCATCTTCAACATATAAAACAGAGACACCATCTAAACGTTCAATAAGTAACTCTAACTCCGACATAACTACCTCAATTAATTGACACGATATCTCACTATTGTAGTTAAAGAAATATTTGTAAAAACAAAATGTGTGGGTTTAAGTCTTATATTTAAGAAGGAAGTAATCTAATAGGTGAGTGCTTAAGCACTCACAACTGTTTAGTGTAGATCTCTCCAGATCTGTTTTTTCCATAAGAAAGCAACGATGATAAAGAAGATCATGTATACCATCACATAGGTACCAATGCGGTTACGTTCTGCTTTTTTAGGATCACCCGCTTCTTCAAGATAAGCAATCACTTTTTCAGCTGACTCAGCATTTACACCCACACGTGGCATAGACGTTCCTAGTAGAAGTTGTTGTGGGTCTTCTACAAAGGCTTTGATGTAGTGCTCACCACGTGAACGGATGTACATAGAAAGGTCAGGAGGAAGTTTCCCCATATACCCTTTAATCCCTTCTTGTGCGTCTAAATGAGCAATATCAAAGGCCATCTCATCACGTTTATCTTTGAAGCTAGGTTTGGTTCCTGTAATGGTCCAGTTTTTATAACGAACATCATGACAACGTCCACAAGCATCTTCAAAAGCGACCTTAGGTGTAATTTCTTCAGCCTTAGGTGCACTGGCTTCCATGTAGGCAATAACATCAACAATATCTTGATCCGTTGTTACCATATATTTTACGGAATCCATCTGGTGGTTACGTACAATTGAGAACTTATGGTCCACATTGGACGCCATCGCTGGATCTTTAATCAGACCAATAAGATACTGACGCTCATACAAGGCACCCGCTGTTTTTAAGTTAGGTGGAATCACACCACCCATAGGTGCAGCACCTTCCATGTGACACCCGGTACAATTAGCATACACGCCCTCACCACGGCTGGCGTCACCTTTAAGTGAGGCAATACGCTCTACATCAGCCCAAAACACTTTTTTAGCCTCACGTCTATTCTCTGCTGCTTGCATATCAGCATCAAGCATAGCAAGCTTTTTACTATCAGGCGTCTCTTGTGCCTTCTGCTTCTCTATATCTTTTCTAATCTTAGAAATTTTATTATCAACCTCAGCAATGTCTGAAGCACCGCTGTACTTAAAGCCTTCAATCTCAACATGTGGGTGCATCTGAGAGTGTGCAAATGGCTCAACTAACCAATACGTCAGAAGTGAAAAGGCAACAACGACGCTTAAAATAAATAGTTCTTTTTTCATCTATTGTTCCTTAAAGTTTTTTTTCTGATTTAGTGATAAATGGTAATGCTATCCATAAGGCAAAGAAGACTAAGGCCGCAATCAGACCAATCGTATTAAATGCTCCTTCTGGAGGAAGTTTACCCATGGCCGTTAAAACAATTAAGTCCACTACCATTAACCAAAACCAAATTTTAAAGGCACCACGACGGTTAGCCGGAGCCACATTATCACTTCTATCCATAAACGGAAGCGCAAAAAAGATCACTTGAGCAATCGCAAAGGCGATAAGACCAAGGTCCTTAGAGAAAGGACGTAAGATCTCATACGACCATAAGAAGTACCACTCTGGATAGATATGTGCTGGTGTGACCAGACCATCTGCTGGATCAAAATTCACCGGATCCATGGCAAAGCCGTAATTCCAAAAAACAAGATAGAAAAAGAACATTAAGAAAATAGAAACCACAAACATGTCTTTAGACATAAAGTCATTCGCAAAACGGATTACTTTTGAACCTGCTTTGTCGCCATCTAGGTATTTTTTAGACTCCACTTCAAAATCAATCTCTTCACCATCTTGGTTGTTAACATGCGGAATACGTAAGGCTGCAAAGTGAATCCCAATCAGACCAATAATCGCTAAAGGAAGCAGTAGTACATGCAGCATAAAGAAACGGTTTAAAAAGGCTTGACCCGGTACATAATCCCCACGAATCCACTCAACCACACCGTTAAGCTCTAATGAACCTGCTGAGAAAAGATTAGTAATTACCATCCCCGCCCAATAAGACATTTGACCCCAAGGAAGCATATATCCTGAGAATGCCTCAGCCGAGAAAGTCACAAAAAGAAGCATGCCAGAGATCCAAATCATCTCTCTACCCTTCTTGTACGAGCCATAATAGATTCCCGTAAGCATGTGAATGTAGATGATAAGAAAAACTACTGAAGCCGCTACTGCGTGGATATGTCTCCATAACCAACCAAAACCAACTTCTTGCATGATAGTATAGTTTACACTGTCAAAAGCCGTTTCAACATTGGGTTGATAGTACATTAACAAGAAAATACCTGAAACTAAAAGTAGAGCAAAGGTGATGGCTAAAACCATCCCCATTGCCCACAAAAAGTTAATATTTTTAGGAATCCAATACTCAGACGCCATAACCTTTTCAACTTTTTCAATCGCTAAGCGTTGATTCAACCAGTCTTTAACGCTGGTTGCTTTTGTAAATTTTGCCATTTATTTTCCTTCCCTTAAGCGACGACGCCGTCAGCTTTCATTTTTTGATACTCAGGACCTTCTTCGCCTAAAACAACCTTAGAACCTGTTACTTTAAAAGGAGGAATAACTAAAGGAGAAGGAGGAGGTGATTTTGTCTGAATACCAGAGGCATTAAATTCCCCACCATGACAAGCGCATAAAAAATCCTTTTTAGCATCTCTATACGCAGGAATACAGCCTAGGTGTGTACACAAGCCAATTGTAATCATATAATGACTTCCATCAACAATGACATCACGAGCAAGTTCAGCCTCACTTTGTTCTGCCACCATAGCAGCTGTTTTTTTCAAAACAAAGATAGGTTTACCCCGCCATTTTTCTACAATAAGCTTGTTTTCTTCACATACAGAGAGGTCAATCTCTGTAAAACCTGCTGCGGCAACACTTGGAAGTGGATCCCAAGACTGTTTCATAGCGACTAATGAACCAACCGCTCCAACACCTGCAACAGCACCAAAGGCCTTGCCCATAAATCCGCGTCTGCTTGATTTTTCCATCTTTACTCACTTTCTAATATTACAAACCCTTATAATGGGGCTTCGCTCTTATTTTCATTAACAAATTTTATTCACTATGCCTTATATAAATAAGCTAGCCTATAATACTCGTTAATGAGTTAAATAAGAATTAATTTAAGATCTTTTTATTAAAATACACTATTTTTATAGTAATTGTTTCAATAAAGTGATATTCGTTTTGTGAACTTTATGTGATAATCTTATCGAAATTTGTCCTATCTACAAAGTTAAATGAACAATTCAGACCAAAACGCTTCATCTTTGAAAAAAATTTCACTTTACACAATATAAAAAAATAAGATTCAATCAATTTTTATCATAAATAGCCTAGAATTTATATATGCGATACTTATATATATCAAGCCTATTTATTTTCATGTTAGCTTGCTCTGGCAATAACTCTAATGAGACACCTATTACCCCTGAAGAGGAGAGTCTATGGCAAGGTATTAAAGCCAATGCCTCTGTTAACATTGCACTAAGCAGTGAGTACCAAAATGCTCAAGCCCTCCCTATTTCAACATTAGGATGGGAAGATGGACTCAATGTAAGTGAAGATGGTCTTTATCTGTATGCAACCTATATACCTGCTGATTTTCTCTCCTTTGTACTCAAAGGTGACACCGTCGATCAACTCCAGGTCTACGATAGAGGGCCGCATTATGATATGGACCTTGTGCAAAACCTTGTGGGTGCAAGTTACCCTTGGTACCATTCTGACATTATCTTTTCCTCAAGGGCCTCACTTAATGACAGTTTTTCACCTTGGTCAACGAGTAATATGAAGCGTAGCGTGTACAGTGAGGGTGGGGTTAGTACAAGTTTTAGCACTGATAAACAAAGTATTGATTTTTTAGCCTTTACTAGCAATGATGTCTTAGATACACAAAACAATATAAAACTTCTCTCCAATGTAAGTGTCAATCCCAGTGGTAATGGCTCTCTTATTACAACCATCGACCCTGCGGCTTGTGGTGGTTCAAGCTTAAATAGTATCAACACCAACTGCATAGAGGACAACCCCCATATACAAAGACTCACCGCTAACAGACTCCTGCTCTTTTTTGATAGTGAAGATCGTACTAATGGCCTTGGCTCACACGATATCTACTACAGCATCAGCGATGATAATGCGAGCACATGGAGTACCCCTCTTCCTGTGACAAGTATCAACACCTCTAATAAAGAGCATCAACCCCATCTGCATTTTGATGGAAGTGACTGGTGGCTCTACTTTTCTGCCTACCACAGCGATAACAAACTCGCTATCTTTCGATCAAAACAAGGAATTGTAGACGATTGGGATTCATGGCAGAATGCTGAACTGGTCATCTCGGCAGGAAACACAGAAGGTATTGGCGAGCCAACCCTCAGTGAAAATGGCGATCTCTATTTTGTTGCTATTCTTAAAAACGATGCCCAAGACAGTTATGACAAATATGATGCCGACCCTTGGATGGCTAAACATAAATAGAACAGGCCTCTTAGACTACTAGTTTTAATATACATAATTATGATTGTATCACCACTAATCTAAAGCATGTAAAACACACTTTTTTAAAACAGTTTTTTATCTAAATCACTCAACTCTGTTTTTCTTACTTTCTGTCATATTTTTAAAAGTTTGATAATCGAAATTGCTTCATTACGATACTCATCTATTGAGCATATTGTACATTTAGCAAGATTAATTCAACGTCAAAACATGTTTTATGCAAATGTAATAAAGTTTGATAATAATCTATAAAGATTGATAATACGAAGATAATAATTATATTTTAATTTATAGTATAATTTCTGTTAGGAGTATGAATATGGAAAACACGTCAATAGTCTTTCCTCAACGTAAAATCAAAAAGAGCTACCGTTCCGTTACCGGTCACTTCCCCAGTGTAAAAAACAATCGTTCTGTGGCTTTTGAATCCTTGCTAGAAAAGAGCCTGTTCCTCTCATTGGAGTTCGACAATACCGTACAATCGTATATCGAACAACCGCAACTTCAGATTGAAGAAGCCGGGAAATCGAAAACGTACAGTGCCGATTGCTACGTTAAACATACCGACGCCTCTAACAAAAAAGATTTAATCGTAGAAGTAAAGTATGTCAGTGAACTCCGGAGAGAACAACAAAAACTCGAACGAAAATTCAGAGCCATAGAAACCGCGGTCAACCAAATGGGTATGGAATTTACACTTTTTACGGACGAAACGTTTCCACCCCTGTATCTCGATAACCTGGACTTTCTATATCGATATAAGACTCAAAGCACGGACAACAATCATAACTTGCAGATCATCGAGCACATCAAGGAACCCATCAGCGCCTTCGACCTAGCCGACTCTCTCGCTAGAACCAAAACGGAGTATTTCATACTGGCTAATGAAATATGGGCTCTGGTCTCCTGCGGGCGGTTGCATGCCGATCTACACCAAGAGGCTTTAACCATGAATTCAATCGTCTGGAGAAACTATGAGCGTCATTAAATTTGATATCGGTTCGGAAATCCTCTTTGAGGGCAATAAACATGTCATCAAAGGCTATCCTGCCCTAGACGAAGTCCTTATAAAGACCGTCGACACACCTTTCAAAGAGAGGATTGTCAAAGTTAACGATCTTGCCAAGGAAACTGGTAACGCCAAAGAGCCACCGACTCACCTCGTCGAGCTCGATGAAAAAGAATACGCCAAGGCACTCGAACGCTTCCGGATCATCGAACCACTACTGGAGTTACCCGAAAGAACAGCCAAAGACGTGCAAGCCGTTGCAGACAAGCAGCACAAGGGGGTCGCCACGATATACCGATGGCTTGATAAATACGAAACTTACGGAACTGTCAGTTCTCTGGCGTCGTCATACAGTAACTGCGGGGCCAAAGGAAAAGGCCGTCTCGATAATTCCGTAGAAACAGTCGTCGCTTCGGTCATCGATGCGTTCTATCTTGACAAACAGCAGTACCCATTTTCAACGATCTACCGGAAGATCTCCGAGAAATGTCTCAACATTGGACAGACTGCACCTAGCGAAAGCGCAATTCGCAACCGCCTAAAACGGCTCGACCCAAAACTCGTTGCCAAGCGCCGGAAAGGAGTCGGTGTCCGAGACACCAGAGGAACTCCCGGAAAATTCCCCGACGTGAAGATGCCCCTTGACATCATCCAGATCGACCACACCAAAGTAGATATTATGCTCGTAGACGATACAACTCGGATGAACATTGGCCGTCCTAATATCACGGTAGCCATTGATGTCTATAGCCGAATGATCTACGGCTTTCACATCTCGCTCGAACCAATAAATTTCTTCAGCGTCGGCCAGTGCCTACTCAATGCCATCCTCCCCAAAGACGATCTACTCAAACACTTCGATGTGAAAGGGGAGTGGCCAGTCTACGGCCTGCCGCGAAAAGTACATATGGATAACGCTAAGGAGTTCCGTTCTGATTCTCTGATGAGATTCTGTCAGGAATACCGAATAGAAGACATCTATCGTCCCGTAGCTCGGGCGCATTTTGGCGGAGCCGTGGAGCGTGTGATCGGTACTCATATGAAACAGGTCCATCAACTGCCCGGTACGACGTTTTCTAACGTTAAAGAAAGAGGAACTTACGACTCGGAAGAGCATGCAACAATGACAATCTCTGAGCTTGACCAGTGGTATCTAGATTTTGTCGTAAACGTCTACCACAAAACCGAACACCACGACCTCGGGATGACTCCTGAAGAGAAATTTTATCAAGCATATCTGGGTGTTGGCGATGGAACTATACCCTTCCTACCAAGCGTTCCGGCTAATACGCTTAAACTTCGTATGGCTCTGCTGCCTTCCGTAGAACGTACCGTCCAGAAAAACGGAATTACGATCGACTATGTCACCTACTTTTCAGAAACACTTAGAAAATGGATCGTACCCGCCGAGTACAAAAAGCTCAATCACAACCTACGCTCAGCTACTGTACTCTGCAGGCGCGACCCTCGCGACATCAGTAAGATCTATGTCTACGACCCTGACATCGACGATTACATCACGGTACCTTACAGTGATATCAAAAGACCCGCCATCAACCTCTCGGAACTCAGACGCTCCATTGCCGAAGCAAAAAAAGAGGTAACTGGACGAGAGCTGGAGATGCATGATATTTTCAAAGCATACGACCGTCTGGACTCCTACGTCGAAAAGGCGAAACGCGAGAAGCGTTCGACACGTCGACATGACAGCTCCAAGCGACATACGAAAAAAGCCCTTGAATATGAAAAGCAGATCCTTACAGAGACAACCATACAGGCAACCGAAAGACCATCGGAGAACATGATTGTTACCCAAGACAATAACGATGACAACGAATTTGAATATTACCCGGTGGATGAATAACCATGATTGAAAGAAGACTCACAAAAACAGCTCAGTCCTATTTGAGCAAAAGCGATAACGAGAGAATCGAATACTGTGGACAAGACCACTGGATAGGCTATAAAGCAGCCGTCACTCTTTTAGAGTTGCTTGAAGACAAATTCAACGAACCTACCCAAATAAGACGTGAAGGCCTTCTGATATACGGTGACTATACCAACGGTAAAACTGCTATTTTGAAGAAGTTCTATGACACACATAAGGCTTCTTTAGATACAACGAATGAAGAAGGTGAACACGTTTATGAGATTCCTATCATATATTTGCAAGCACCGACGATTCCTGACGAGGGTAGGCTTTATAGTCTTATTTTAAATGAGCTCTGCGTACCGCACAAATCAACAGAGAAAGTGATGGAAAAAGCAAGACTTGTAGAACACTATCTAGGAAAACTCAATACGAAGATGATACTGATAGACGAAATACACAGTGCACTAAGAGGAAATCTTAATAAACAGCGCTCATTCATCGACGATTTGAAACAGCTTAGTAACAAACTCTCGCTCTCTATCATTTTCGCCGGCACGAGGGAAGCCCATTCAGCACTGTCCATCAGCGGAGAAACCGCGTCACGTTTTCCTTCCATCGAACTTCCCCGCTGGAGCAACGACAAGAAGTTCCGCTCTTTCATCGCAACCTACGAGACCTGTCTGCCCCTAAAAGAAGCTTCAGATATTGTCTCCAATCCGCAGATCATCGACGCACTTTACAACCAATCAGAAGGATTGATCGGCCGCACGGTCAACCTTCTTAAAAAAGCATCTGTCAAAGCTATTAAGTCCGGACGTGAAAAAATCACGCTCGATGATATCAAGTATCTACCGGAATTATAATGAAATGCAAATGGCGGGAGGAGGACGTCTTTTTGGTCGTACCGCCACCACAGCCTGACGAACTGCTGAGTTCATGGCTTACCCGGATGGCCTTTGTGCATGGATATTCGCTCACCACGTTCATCTCACTTTTTATAAGTTCAAACGGCAGTGCACTCAGCCGTACCGATATCGACTTCCGAGAAGATACGGAGCTGTTCGAAACGCTCTCCCAAAAGAGTAGTTTGCCGTATGAACGAATCTTTCAAATGTCTCTGCGAAGTGAGGAGGCTTGTCTCTTTGAGTCAGAGCATGGACTTTACCCACCTAAGCAGATCCGTAAACTCAAAGACAAACGAACCCATTATGGACTAATGTACTGCCCGAAATGTTTAGCCGAAGATGGACACCCGTACTGGAGAAAGCAATGGCGTTACCTTTTTTATAATGCCTGTCCCACCCATCAAATCTATTTAACCGATCGCTGTTGGAAATGCTATGAACGTGTCAGATTTTATAAGATGAAGCCATCTAATGCATTAATTTATTGTAGTAAATGCGGCAGAGATTACAGAAAATCTGTAACTAACAAGGTGCCCTTAGATCATCACTTTGGACTTGATACAATACAATGGTTTGAATTTGGCCTTAAACAGGGTTTTTTCATAATTGGTTCCGACAAGATTAAATCACTATTTGTTTTTGAAGTCTATACGATACTTGCATGGCTTCTTGATCGTGGAGATACTTTAAAATTAGCAAACTTTCCTATGCTTGATAGCTATAAAAAAATATGCTTTAAAAACGAGCATTATCATTCCAGAAAACACAGATCTATCCAGAAGAATTTCTATCTTACAGCGATGGTTTATCATCTATTTCAGGACTATCCAAATAATTTCATAGACTTTTCTATCACTAACAATCTAACGCATCGAGACTTTGTCCATGGGTTTAATCATATGCCTTTCTGGTTTAAAGAAAGAGTCGATGAGATTATTCCTGCACAGAACAAGCTTGGTCGAGAAATCAGTGAAAATGAAATTAGAGGAGCGATCAAGTATTTAAAAAATTTGGGTGATAAAGTCACTCAAGAGAGTGTAGCAAAGGTTGTAGGATGTCACCCTACTATTCATAAAGGATTTGTTAGAATATATAAAAAAATACAATTATGCCATAATTAGCGGACACGATACTTAGGGATTATAAATGAATAAAAATTAGTGATAGACATGGCTGTTTTTATAAAAAGCAGACAAGTAGAACACCCAAGATAGCGATTTCAATCGTCGATACCCATGTTCCATCCGTAAGATTCATCCTTGTTCTGATTTAAGTCCAAGGTCATAGGGCAAAAGGCATCAAGATGAGATCAAGATTTCCCTCCTATCTTATTCTCCAAAGAGCTTTGCGAAGAGGGATGTCTCTTTTTTTACGGGTTTGTCCTCACGGACGCGCTCATCGACAAAGTCCGGATCACCGTGTTCAAAGGCGTCCTGAGAGACTCTTTTGATGGATTTTCTCTCTTTTTTTTCTTTAACATTACCACTGCTAATCGTTCCGCCTGTACCATGGGGGATACACATGATCACTCCTTTTATCGACCTCTAAGCTCGTGCATTTAGAAGTTTTTTATACTTAAATGATAGCATCTTCAGATCTTTTAGTCTGTGACGAGGGTCACATGGCAAGGTAGAAGGATCACAAAGAAGAGGGGTAGCTATTCGGCTGCAGAAGGGTATTTAACAGAGTTCGATGATGCCTCTGGAGAGTTTGACAATCCTGTTTTTCTCAAAGCCCTTGAGGATTCTGCTGACGACTTCACGCGAGCTTCCGACGATCTCTCCAAGCTCCTCGTGGGTGATCTCAATAATCTTTTTCGGCTGGGACTGCAGCCAGTTGAGGATGCGTACATCCAGGCTTGAAAAACGGATATCCTCGATCTGCGTGGCCATAGAGTCGAGCCGCCTGACATACTGATCAAACACATAGCGCTGAAAGGCCTTGTCTTCGACAAAGAGCCGTGCGATGAGATCGACAGGGACGTCATAACCGGCAAGATCGGTCTCTGCTATAGCAGTTCCGACGGCAGGCGCGCTGTTGTAGGAGCTTGTGAAATTGACATTGCACTGTTCGCCCTGCTCAAAGTAGTACAGCAGTACGCTCTGGCCGTTCTCATGGTGGCGGCTTACCCTCACGCGTCCCTTGGTCAAAAAAAGAATATCGGCACAGATATCACCCTGCGAGTAGAGTGTCGTGCCTTTGGGGACGGTGATATAGGTCGATGAGGCCAAAAGCTCTTCCTGGCTTTTTTTGGCGAGTGAAGAAAAAAAGTCGAATGATTCCAATACTTCCATACTTAAATATCCTTTGAAGTTTCCAAAGGCATTATAACCCAATTAAGCGTAAAAAATAAAACTAACTATTTCAGGCTTCTCTGATCACCTCAGGCTTTATACTTGCCTTATTATCGGTCTGTGCATCCGGTGTCCTTTAGTCAAGCCACTTCTTAAATGGAAGCTGATTTTATAATCATCAGTTTTTCTTTGCTCATCTCATGCATAGAGTAAGGAATGCCTCCCATGCCCAAACCGGAAACCTTAGCGCCGCCAAAGGGCATCCAGTCTACTCTGAAGGCCGTATGATCATTGACCATAACAGCCGTACCATTGAGCTTTTTGACCGCCAAGAGTGCCGTATCAATATTTTTGGTGAAGATAGCTGCTTGAAACGAGACCTCTAATGCGTTGGCCAAGGTAATAGCCTCTTCAATATCATTATAGGTGTACAAGCATATGACAGGTCCAAAGATTTCCGCTTTGCTTACCTCTGAATCCGCAGAAGGATTCAACAATATCGTCGGCTCATAGCATGCATTATTGAGCTTCTTGCCGCCGCATAAAAGTTCTGCCCCCTCTTTGACCGCACTCTCTACCCATGCAGCTATGCGTTCATTTTCTTTGTGCGAGATAATCGGACCGACTTCTGTTTTTGGATCCAGCGGATCTCCTACGATAAGCTTTTTGGCGCCTTCTGCCATCTTACCTGCTACTTCATCCATGATGGAAGCCTGCACAAAGACCCTTTGAACCGATACGCACACTTGACCCGCATGATAAAAGCCGCCTTTTAAAAGTGCCGGGATGAGCTCGTCAATATCGGCATCCTTTTCTACGACTACGGGCGCAACACCTCCATGTTCGAGTGCTACGCGGGTTCCGGGAGCTACAATTGCGTTCAGATGCCAACCTACAGCACTTGAGCCGATAAAACTTAAAAATCCGATCTTCGGACTTCTGGCCATCATCTCTGCCGACTCCCTGTCACATACGACTGCCTGAGCAAATTGTTTCGGCAGACCTGCTTCATACAAAATTTCAATAAAATTAATCGTCGAGCGCGGTGTCAGTGTCGAAGGGCGAATAATGACAGGAGAACCTACAGCGATCGCAGGAACGACTTGATGGATGGCCAGGTTAAGCGGGTGGTTAAAGGCCGAGATGGACAAGACGACACCGATAGGCTCTTTCATGGTATAGGCCATGCGATTTACAGAACTTGCTGTATGCCCCATGGCTATCTCTTTGCCTTCAAAACTGCCCATATGTTCAACAGCGACCTTTATCCCGTTGATAGCACGCTCTACCTCGACCTTTGAATCCATATACGGCTTGCCGCCTTCACTGGCCGCAATGTGTGTCAGCTCTTCAATGCGCTCCCGCATGATCTCCATGGTCTTTTCAAGTATTTTTATTCTTTGGTGTTTTGCAAGCCAATTGTCTTGATCCAAATATGCATTGTGTGCCAGATCAAGAGCAGCCTTGACCTCGGCTGAGTCTTGCATCGTGATCTCTTCTAAAAGTTCATCGTTAAAGGGGTTGGTAACACGGAGCGTCTTCATTTTCATTCCTTATACTAAACAGCTTTTATTTTTTAACAGTTCGTTTAAAATGGCATGGTTCATAGAGTAGTCTACCGCTAAGTCGATAAGATGCACACCTTTTTCATGAACAACACGGTTTAGGACTTCAGAAAATTCTTCACATGAATCAGGACGATGCCCGAATGCGCCATAGCTTTGGGCATACTTAACAAAATCAGGATTTTTATAGTCAAGTCCATAGTTTTCAAATCCCATTCCTGCTTGTTTCCACTTGATCATTCCGTAAGCACTGTCGTTTAAAATGATGACGACCAGATCCAAGTTAAGGCGTACGGCCATTTCGAGTTCTTGTGAGTTCATCATAAAACCGCCATCTCCGCAGACGGCAACAACTTTTTTGTCCGGGAAAACCATCTTTGAAGCCATCGCCGAGGGAAGACCTGCCCCCATCGTAGCCAGAGCATTGTCAAGAAGCATTGTATTGGGTGCAAAACATTTATAATTACGAGCAAACCATATTTTATAGACGCCATTGTCAAGGGTGAGAATATCTTCTTTTCCCAGAGCATCGCGCACCTCTTTGACTGCTCTTTGCGGCATGATGGGGAAACGGTTATCTTTAAAATACTTTGTAATATGTTCTTGCGCATCATCCCTGACTCTTAAAAAGAGATCTTTTTGCCAATGATCCTGTTTTTTTACCTCTTCGGACATGGCCTTTATATTGCAGGCAATATCTCCAATAACGTCAAGCTGCGGAAAATAGGTCTCGTCTATATCCGAAGGCAAAAAATTGATATGAATAACCTTCGTTCCCCCTTGATGCATAAAAAAAGGAGGTTTTTCAATAACATCATGACCCACATTGATAATCAGATCGGCTCGTTCAATGGCACAATGTATATAGTCATTATCAGAAAGTGCTGCCGTTCCCAGACAAAGAGGATGAAACTCGTCAATAACGCCTTTTCCCATCTGTGTCATAAAAAATGGAATCTCAGCCTTGTCAACAAAGTTTTTTAAAGAGTCACAAATGCGCGTTCTATTTGCACCGGCACCAATAAGCACAAGAGGCATCTTGGAAGCATGGATCATACTAATGGCTTCATTGATCGTAACGGCATCTGCAGTTGGATAACGGGGCGTAACAACAGGATACAGTGTCTCTTCTATCTCTTCGCTCGCAATATCTTCAGGCAGCTCAATATGTACGCTTCCCGGTCTTTCACTCAGTGCGAGCTTAAAGCTTTTACGTACGGTTGAAGAAATTTTGTTGGCATTGACAATCTGTTCGCTGTTTTTTGTCAAGGGCTTCATCATATGCACAACGTCAATAATCTGAAAACGCCCCTGTTTGCTTTTTTTAATGGGCTTTTGTCCTGTAATCATCAGCATAGGCATCCCTCCAAGATTAGCATATGCGGCCGGTGTGACAAGGTTTGTCGCTCCGGGACCCAGTGTTGCCATACAGACGCCGACCTTGCCCGTCAAGCGGCCATAGGTTGCTGCCATAAAACCGGCACCCTGTTCATGGCGTGTCAATATAAGTTTGATACTTGAAGTTCTGAGCGATTCGAGCAGATCCAGGTTTTCTTCTCCCGGAATAGCAAAAATGTATTCTACCCCTTCATTTTCCAATGCTTTTACAAATAAGTCCGATGCTTTCATTGTGAGTCCTTATATTGCATTATAGCCTGCTTATCGCGCATTGGAAATTTCGATCAAACTTTCAATAATCTGTTCCGGCTCCATGCGGATCTTGTAATCCGTCTGTGCATCCATTGCTCTGACAAGGCCGTTTTGATCGATCACAAAACTTCCGGGAATAGGCAGGCCTGTGCGTTCTCTTCCGTTAAAGGCTTCAATATCCAGACCGTGTTTTTTGTAGATATCCAGCAATTCTTGGGGCATATCGAAGTAGAGCTTGTAGGCTTTTATTACGCTGTTGTCCAGGTCGCTCAGCACTTCAAAGGGATAGCCGTCTTTTTTGATCTGTTCAGCCGATTTGTCTGGAGTCTGAGGCGTTACCGTGATCAGCTGCGCGCCATATTTTTTAAAGGCATCGAGGTTTTCCTGGAGTACGTGCAGGTGCATATTGCAAAACGGACACCATGCCCCGCGGTAAAAGACCAGAATAACAGGGCCTTTTTTCAGCTCCTCATAGAGCCTCACATCTTTGCCAAAGGCATTTTTCAACGTAAAATCAGGTGCCTTTTCGCCCGCTTGGATACCGGGATTGGGCAAGCTTGCCGCAAGATCTTCAGCAGCCTTTTTCATCACCGCCTGCTCCTGCTCGGAAAAGGTCGCCTTAGACGACTGCATCTTCTGCATGAAGGCGTCAAATTCGGCCTTGTAACTTGCGACATCTTCAGAAGCATGCAGCATACCCGCTGCCATAAGTGCTGAAAGACCCAGCCCTAAACGTTTGGTTTTGTTTGATTTTTTTATCATTGTATTATTTCCTTTATTTTTCTAACATCTCTTCAAAGTAGGTGTCAACGTTTTGATAGGTCTTGCCCACATGGTTTTTGAAGATGAGATGCTCTTTGTTTAGCAAATCAAGCGAGTTTAATCCCATAACCGCAAGAAGTCCGCGTACCCCGCTTAGAAGCTGGGCGTGATAGGAAGCAACATTTCTTGCCTTCTGCTCCACAAGAAAAGAGGCCCGTTTTGACTTGTCCTGCGTCGCCAGTCCAACCGGACAATGACGTCCGTGGGCTCCGGAACACTCCCTCGCACGTATGCATCCCGCACTCATCATAAAGGCCCGTGCTATCGCGATATAGTCAGCACCGATACCAAAAAGAACAACGGCGTCATCAGGGGTCAGCACCTTTTCGCTTGCGATAATCTTGACCTTCTCTCTGACGCCCTGTTCTTTTAGACTCTTGTCGGCAATATAGAGCGCCTTGGAAATGGTCATTCCCACACTCATCATCATCTCCAAAGGTGCCGCACCGCTTCCGCCGTCGCCTCCGTCAATGGTGATAAAATCGGGATAGGCAGAGGAACCCCCTTTGATGCGCGTTGCGATCAAGCTTGCGTATTCATCAAAGGAATCCTTAGATGAGATGACAATCTTAACACCCACCGGCTTGTCGCTGAGGGCTTTTAGACGGCCCATAAAGTCGAAAAGTTCTTCAAGGTTATGCGCAAAAGGGAACTGGTTGGGACTGAAAAGATCTTTGTGTGCTTCTACTCCGCGATAATAAGCGATGGCGTCGCTCACCTTGTCTTTGAGCAGTTTCCCTCCCGTCTGTTTGGCACCCTGTGCCATCTTGATCTCGGTCATACGGCAAAAGCGCATCACCTTCTGGTAGCGGGTTTCATCAAAGACGCCTTTGGTATCGCGTACCCCGTAGAGCCCGCTTCCCATCTGAAAGACGATGTCGGGAATATCTTGGGGAACATCCTGGGGAAAAGCCTGCAGCGGTGCACTCCAGTTGATACGAAAACAGAGCATTGCCTCTTCATCAAAAAGGTAGGACTCCTCGTCAATCGCATCAATGACCATGTGCCGGTATACTTTTTGTGCGACCGAGGCATTGAGCAGAACCTTTATGAGAAGGTAGACTGTCTTTGCGAAGAGGGTTCCCTCCTTGACATCAAGATACCTGCCGTTCTCTTTTTTATAGGCATGGGTATAGAGAAAGTTTGAGGTCAGACTGCCTTCGCCGGTATTGATAGGAAAGTTTCCCAGATATGCCCCCTTGGAAAAAGCCCGTGTCCCTTCCGCAGAGATGGCCCCGTCACTCATGGCACTGCGCCCGAAAACGGAACGTGTTGTAAAGGGGTGCTTCGTATCAGCTCCAAAGGTAACACTAAAATCATTGCTGACCTCTTCGGTATTAAGGACACAGTTGGCATTTTTGATCGAGAGCCTCGCACTGTTTTGCGGTTGTCCCGGGGAAAAAGAGGCATAGGCAGAGCGTCTTTCAGCCGCGTCATAGACCCATTTGACCTTGTCGAAGGATTCGTAAAACTTTTCATCTCCGAAGTACTGCCGCATCGGGTCGCGCAAGAGATAAAAAAGATAACGCATCCGCCCTATAAGCGGGAAGTTGATCAGAAGCTGATCATGTCTTTGGATAAAACGGTCATAGATGAGCGTTAATAGCGCAAGCGCAAGCAGGACGATCCCCGTCGCTTTGAACAGGAATATAAGGATGGGAAACTCATAGCCGTTAAAGGAACCGGCAAAGTTCAAAAGTGCTTCCATACTTTACTTCTTGTCGAAAAAAAGGCGGTCAAGACTAAATCGTCCCGCACCTTGTGAAAAGAAGATAAGCAGGAATAGGAGATAGTACAAAGGTATCTCAAACCCGTTGTCACCCGCCGAAAAGCCGTTACCCAGGTGCACCGTCGTAATGGCCACAAACATGACGATGATCAGCGGAACCGAGACAAACCGCGTAAAGAGTCCCAGTACAAGCAGCACTACACCCGCTGTCTCTGCCGAAGCGGCCAGATAGGCGCTAAAAAGCGGAAGCGGAAAGCCCATAGAAGCAAACCACTCAGCTACGGAACCGATACCGTTCCACTTCATCATCGCCGGCTCATAAAAGCCGTAAGCTACCGCGAAACGTGCAAGCAGAAGCGCTATAGAATGGGTATACTCGCTTAATCGTGAAAACTCCTGATAAAATTGTTTTAGTCGCATAATGACTCCTGTTTTTTTGTATGTTGAGCAGTATAACCCTTTTGCGATACCCGTGTATGTAATGAACATCACACAGACAAAAGGTGCAGGGCTGAGCCTAAGAGCTACTGTACTGCTGCAGATGCGGTGTAAGAAGAGATTAGTGAAGCTGTATCTCTTTGATGAAAAAAGGCGGTGTTTTTCCTCCTATGAGGCTCTCTCTGCTTTCGATTCCGTCTTCGCTAAGAAAATGAAATACAGGGGTTACCGGTACTTGCAGTCCATGGGGCGCATCATTGCCGTGAATATCCAAATGGATGGCGATGTAGTGTGCGTTGATGTAGGCACTGACCTTCTCTTCGGTAAGAACGACATCTTGCATATATTCGCAGGACTTGCACCCTGATTGCGACATGAACACGAGCATGGGCTTATGCGCCAATCTAGCCTCTTCGGCTCCTTCTTTGTAACTGTCGTGCCAAAACACTTCCGCAGCGTAAGCATTGAAGCTCAGAAGCACTATCAATAGAACTCTTTTCATGTGTTTCCTTTATTAATTTTTGAAATCCTAACTAAATATATAAATAAGGTATGTAACGGAGGTCACGCTTCTACAGGACGGATTCTTTTGTGACACCTGTCACTGACAAACCGTGTTAATGATGCAATACTGCGTCAAATTTTATACATCAGGAGCATACCATGCATACAAAGACTAAACGATTTATATTAGGCTTCACTCTCTCGGCGACAGTGTTGATGAGCGGCTGTACGCCAATGAAGGTCATGTTCGAGCGTCCTTTTGGAAGTTCTGAGGATGTCGCCTACGGTGACAAGTTATGGAAAGAGCTTCAAGCCCGAGGGTATAACACAGAACTATCCGTACTTCATGAAGGAGCAACACCGCACGGACAGGTCGTTGAAGTACTTGAGGGAAAGATAGACGGGAAAACTGTACTGGTAAAACGTAATTACCGAGGCGAAGAGATCACGGTGGACGCCGTTAAAAAAGACCGGGCTGCCTATCTTAAAGCGATAACCGTCATGGCCAAACGCGAAGCGGGGTATGACACCGAAAATCAGGACTGGTTCTATGCCCAATACAAACCCGACGGTTCGTATGTTAAAAAGATGGGCATGATCCCCGTAGTAGGACGCGTTGCAAAAGGCATCGATAATGTAAACTGCATATCCTGCCACATGGCTTCACCGACGGGAAATTTCAGATTTACAAGTGACAAGACCCTGATTCGGGAGATACTGTAATGTCTGATGCAATTTTGATGCGTGCAGGAAGCATCTGATGCAGCGTTTTGTATTTTTTGAGCAGCTCAAAGAAGAGAACAGACAGTTGCTGCTTGAGCATGCAAAAGAGATGAGGATCCCCTCAGGGATGGAGATCTTTCGGCAGGGAGACCGCTGCAAGGAAGCATTCTTTCTTGTCGAAGGATCCGTACGTGTCTCCCGGGCGCATGAATCGGGGCGTGACATGACCCTGTACTATCTCAAGCCCTATGAGCAGTGCAATGTCAATCTCAACGCTATTCTAACCGATGCTTTCTCTATCGGAACCGCAGTCAGTGAGACCGAATGTATAGGAATCTCCATACCCGCACACATCACCAAACGTCTTTATGTCGAAGAAACTGCTTATCAGGACTATGTCTTTTCGCTCTTTGCTTTTCGGCTGGAGTCTTTGGTAAGTCTGGTCGAAGATGTCCGTTTCAAACAGCTTGATGCACGGCTCAAAGAGTGGTTAAAATCATCAGACACCAAGGTGCTGCATGCGACACATGACAAGATAGCTTCTCATCTGGGTTCATCACGTGAAGTCATAAGCCGACTGCTTAAAGAGTTCGAGCAGGAAGGCTTGGTAAAGTTAAGCCGCGCTCAGATAGAGATACTCTTCTAAAAGAGCGTAGTCAGTGAAATGAAATTTACTTTTGCCTCCTCTTCATCCATAAAATATATAAAAACAAGGCCTTACATGAGACTTTTATTACCTTTCATCCTCATTTTCACCCTGGGGAACACCCTCTATGCACAAAACAATTTTTTTTCACCCGAAGAGGCTTTTGTTGTCGATGCACGTGTTGCGAAGCAGAAACTTCTCATTGATTTTACGCTTGCCGAGGATATCTATCTCTATAAAGACAAGATCTCGATCACCATGCTTCCCAACGACAAGATCGCACTGGGCGACATTAAGTTGCCTGCAGGAGAGGAGCATGAGGGCGAAAGGGTCTATAGCAATGCCCTGCATCTGCAGATCCCTCTGCTAAGGCAGACAGAAGCGGCAGGCAAAGCGTCGTTTGAGGCGATAGTCGCTTTTCAGGGCTGTTCCGAACAGGGACTGTGCTATGAACCGCAGACGAAGAGATTTGACTTAAACCTTGAAATGGCAGACCTGCAAGAGGTAAAAGCATCAAGCATAAAAGCTCTCAAAAGCGAAACTGCGCAAGAGGTACAGACAGAAGATCCGATAACCGCACTGCTCTCGGACGGGAATATTTTCTATATTGTCGGCGGTTTCTTTGTTTTTGGTCTCCTGCTCTCTCTGACCCCATGCGTTTTTCCTATGGTTCCTATCCTTTCGAGTGTCATCATCTCCCACGGTTCCGAGATGACAACGAAAAAAGCATTTTTGCTCTCCATGGTCTATGTTCAGGCGATGGCGCTGACCTATACCATAGCAGGTATCATCGCAGGACTTAGCGGAGCGGGCGTGCAGGCGGCATTTCAAACTCCCTGGGTCATCGGCGCATTTGCAGGGGTATTTATACTTCTTGCCCTTTCGATGTTCGGGCTGTTTGAGATTCAGATGCCCCAGGCTCTGCAGTCCTACCTCAATAAAAAAACAAACGGACAGAGCAAAGGATATGCTTCTATAGCGGTCATGGGTCTCTTTTCGGCACTGATCGTAGGTCCTTGTGTCGCCGCCCCTCTCGCGGCTGCTTTAGGGTTTATCTCCCAAACGGGCGACGCTGTTTTAGGCGCAATGGCCTTGTATGCACTCTCCATGGGTATGGGCGTGCCTTTGTTGATCGTAGGTACGGGAGCGGGCAAGTTTATGCCGCGTCCGGGCGCATGGATGGATGCGGTAAAATCCATCTTCGGCGTGCTCATGCTTGCCGTCGCTGTCTGGATGCTCAGTAGAATTCTCGGGCAGAGCCTTGTCATGTTCTTGTGGGCTGCTCTGGCTATGTTCGTTGCGGTGATGACAGGTGCCTTTGATCTCAGTACCCAGAGCAGTTGCCGGCCGTGCTATGGAGCAAGAAAAAGTATTGGACTGATACTCTTCCTCTATGCGGCGGCGCTTTTTCTCGGCTCGCTTACCCATGCGTCAAGCATCTTGAATCCTCTTGAAAAACTGATACCCAAACAGATTCAGGCACAGGGTGCCTTGTCGCAAGCCGTCAAAGAGAACAGCTTCAAGAAAATTCATTCCATTGCCGAGCTTGATGCGATCCTGGAGCAAGCAAAAGGCAAGAAAGTCATGCTCGATTTTTATGCCGACTGGTGCACCTCCTGCAAAGAGCTGGAGCATCTGACCTTTTCGGATACCCGTGTCAAAAAGGCGCTCGCCGAGTATCTCCTGATTCAGGCCGACATCACCTCAAACAGCGACGAGGAGAAGGCACTAAGCCAAAGATTCGGCCTCTTCGGTCCGCCTGCGATCATCTTTTATGATACGCAGGGAAAAGAGATCAGAAGCAAGCGAAGTATCGGTTTTTTACCGCCTGAAGCCTTGTTGAAAAAACTATAGACCGTCCTTTTGTGACCTTCGTCACTGACATAATCTTTTTCCTGCTCTAAAATGTCCTTGTAATTAAAATACAAAGGATTTAAAATGACACGTAAAGAGATAGCAGCACTGGTACTGGGCGCTTCACTGATGAGCGCACCGATGGCAATGGCGGCAGAAGCCGGTTCTAAATGCGGAGCTGGCAAATGCGGCGGAAGCAAAGATGCCAAAACAAAAGAGCAGAGCAAATGCGGAAGTTCAAAAGAAAAAGCGGCTGAATCAAAATGCGGCGGCGACAAAGCGAAAAAAACTGATGCCAAATGCGGCGCAGGCAAATGCGGCGGCAGCAAGTAAAAGGTGAAGATACAAACCGTCAAGGGATGCGGGATCGGTCTGCGCAGGGAGTTCATCACAGCATTTAAAGCCCTGGAAGAGACTCCCGACTGGATAGAGATCACACCCGAAAACTGGTTTTCCATTCCCCACCGCTACCGGGAGAGTTTTGAGCAGATCATGCAGGCCTATCCTGCCGTGGCTCATGGCGTTTCCCTCTCTATAGGCTCGCCTGAACCGGTGGATAAAAGTTTTTTGATGCAGATGAAAGCTTTTTTGGATCGGTACAAGATCGCACACTATTCAGAACATCTGAGTTTCTCTTCGTTTCAGGGAAGACAGACCTATGAACTCCTGCCCGTATCGATGACAAAAGCAATGCTAAGGCATCTGTGCGATAAGATAGAGCGGGTTCAGGAGACCCTTGAGAGAGCACTGATCCTGGAGAACTCAAGCTATTACCTTACGCCCTATAGCGAGATGCGTGAAGTGGATTTCATATGTGAGCTCCTGGAACGCTCCAATGCCAGGCTCTTGCTGGATGTAAACAATGTCTATGTCAACGCCGTAAACCACGGTTTTGATGCAGATGCCTATATTGCCCACATTCCGCCTGAGCGCACGGCCTACATACATGTGGCCGGACATTTGGAGTACCCCGAAGAGAGTCTTCTGCTGGACACCCACGGTGAAGCGGTATGCGAAGAGGTATGGAGCCTGCTTGAGCGCACCCTCAAAAGCCATAAAGTTCCGGTGATGATAGAGCGTGATAACAATATCCCGCCTCTGGAGCTACTGATGGATGAGTTTCATAGGCTCAGGCAGATAAAAGAGAGGCTGCTATGAAGCTGGAAAAAGCAGTGATGGAACGCTTTGTAGAGATTATCGAGGGTGACGAGCCCCTTGTCAATCCTCTGCTCAATCGCTATCAGGTCTACAGGGATATGGTCTATTTTCGTTTTCAAGAGACGATTCGTTCCATCTATCCGATCCTGTCTATGCGCCTCGCAGAGCGGCTGCACGGGTTGATCCGGGAGTTTCAGCGGGAAGGGGCACGTTCGCCTATCATGATGGAGATGGCGTACGAATTCGGTGTTTTTTTAAGGAAACATCCTCTTGGCAGTGAGCTGGCCTACCTCGATGAACTTCTGTGGTTTGAGTGGAGCGAGGCGGAACTGCTTAACAGTGATTTTGACGATGAAAAAACGGTTTTCGGGTGGGAAAGGGAACTCTTTCTTTCTGATTCGGCACGGATGCGGATGATGGCATTTGCCCTCTACCGCGGCGATTTTGAATCACGCGGAGCCTATCCGCTTCTGCTCTATTATGATCATGCAGAGCAGGAGGTCTGTTTTCAGGAGATAACGCCTTTGGGTTATCTTCTGCTTGAGTTGCTTGGGGAAAACACCCCACGGCAGAGTCTTTCAAAGATAGCAAAAGAGTACAAAGTGGATCAAAACGATCTCGAAGAACCACTAGAGATATTGATGCGACAGTGGTGTAACAAAAAAATCTTACAAAAAAGGAAGTGAACATGTGTGTATTAAAAGATAAAATGGAAATGGTGCTTGATAAGAGCAAAGATGCGTCGCTGTTGTTTGTACGGCTGATTTTGGCCTACGGCTTTTATGAGCCTGCGATGATGAAATGGAAGGATATCGGCTCGGTTGCCGACTGGTTCGCCTCTATGGGCTTTCCGTTTGCGACCTTGAATGCCTATTTGGCTGCTTCTACGGAGGCGCTTGGCGTGCTGCTGCTGGTTGCGGGACTTGGTGTGAGATGGATCTCTTTGCCGCTGATCATCGTGATGATCGTCGCGATCACAACGGTTCACCTTGCCAACGGTTTTTCTGCCGGAGACAACGGTTTTGAGATCCCTGTTTATTATATGATCATGCTCTTTGTCCTTGCGACACACGGCGGCGGGAAATGGGGCCTTGACACCTTTTTGGCAAAAAGAAGCTGTGACAGCGGAACATGCTAAAAATTCTCGTCGCCCTTGCGTTCACGCTTCTACTGAACGCATCGGAGATTCGTGTGCAGGTCTTGGGCTCAGGCGGACCGGAGCTCGGCGAACGTGCTTCAAGCGGTTATATCGTCTGGATCGATGGAAAATCGCGTCTGCTGATCGATTGCGGTGGCGGGACTTTTTTGCGTTTCACCCAGAGCGGTGCACGGTTTGAGGAGCTTGACGCCATCTTGCTGACGCATAACCACATCGATCACACCGCCGACCTGGCCGCTTTTATGAAAGCGGGGTTCTTTACGGACCGCAGTGAGGCTATAGCCATTTACGGGGCTGAAGGAAACAGCGTTTTCCCGCCGACAGATCTTTTTGTAAAACGGCTGCTGGGTCAGGACGGCGCCTATGCCTACATGTCCGATATGCTAAGCCCGCAAAGCTCTTCGTTTCAGATCATTCCCCATGTACTGCCCCAAATATCCAAAAAAACGCTTATGAAGGGGTATGCCATTGAAAGTATAGGGGTCCATCACGGAATCGTCCCCGCACTCGCCTTTCGCATCGACGCCGGAGATAAAAGCATCGTCTTTACGGGTGACACGAACAATAAAGAGAACACCCTGCAGCAGTTTGCACGCAATGCGGATATTCTCATCGCCGATTTTGCTATCCCTCAGGGCGCCGGGGATGTAGCCAAAGAACTGCATATGCAGCCTTCAGATATTGCTTCTTTGGCAGCCGCCTCCCGTGTGAAACATCTGGTGCTAAGCCACCTTATGAAACGCTCCGAATCTAAACTGCAAGAGAGTATGGACATCATCAAAAAAACATATACGGGAAAGATCACTGTTGCGGAAGACTTATTGCACATCGAGACGGATCAATAATTGTAACAACGACTAAGTTAGTGACCAAAGAGGAGTGTCATGTAAACATGGAAAATAAGACAAAAAACTCAAAGCTCATCTGCAATAGCGATGCCCATAATTGCTGTACGCCTCAGCCAAAAGGAAAGATGCCCTGTCCAAAATGCAACAAAGATGTCAAAGGAGTATTGGGGAAGACACTCGAACATCTGCTTACCGATGAAGCCAAATCAAGAGTAGTATTCTTGGACGGTTTTTATTTTTGTACAACGCCATCTTGTGAGGTGGTTTATTTTAGAGATGATGAGATAGTATGTCAAAAAGGGCTATCGGTCGTTGTTGGATGCAAAGAAGGTGCGTCACCCGCTACTGTGTGTTACTGTTTTGGCTGGACGAAAGAGAAGATCAAAGAGGAGCTGCAATCAGCAGGAGAATCATCCGCCCTTGATCACATTAAAAAGAAGATGAATTCCATCGGGTGCTCCTGTGAAATATTAAATCCCAGCGGCGGATGTTGTTTGGCAGATGTCTCGAAGACGATCAAAGCGCTGAAGCAGGAATAAAATATTGTATAGCAAGGATATGTATGTGGAATAATATCACTCCCAATGACAGGGTCATTCGGTTTTTGCTTGGGTCAGTCTGTGTGTATGCGGGAGTGTTTTACCATCCTTTGTTTGCTCTTCCTGCCATAGCACTTTTTCTCAGTGTCGCTACCAACAGCTGCGCCGTGTATAAAATGATGGGCTTTAATCATGCCATTGAAGAGAAAAACCACTATCTCAGTGTTCTTCCAAAATACAATCCCGAACCTGTCCTCATTTTTTGTGATCAGGGGAATCTCCTCTTTCGTAATGAGGCAGCCCATTCGGCGCTCTCCTCTTTGCACCATTTTTCTCAATTGGATCTTGATAAAAACCCGGCAGCATTGATCACATCAGACAACGAAACTACTCTGCGCTATAGGGAGAGAGAAAATACCTATCAACTTGTCTTGCGGGGCAATGCCCACGAGAACTTTTTGATGGTCTACGGTTTCGACATCACCCTGATCGTTCAAGGGGAGGAGGCATTGAAGGCCTTCGCTTTGAGCGACCCGCTTACCCGCATTGCCAACCGAAAAAAACTCATTATTGATTTGCAAGTGCATTCAAAGCGCGCGCTTGTTCTTGTGGATATCAAGAACTTCGGACAGATCAACGGTTTTTACGGTCATGAGGTCGGAGATCGATTTCTGCAGTCGTTTGCCGCCCTGCTTTTACATTTTAAGGCATGGACAGATACGGACATCTATAGGGTTCAATCGGATATATTTGCTATCTTCAGCGGACACAAGGAACTCATAGAAAAGATAAACGCGTTTTTCTTTGAACGCTACCTGATACTTGATGAGATCGAGTTCGCCTTAGAAGTGAGCATGGGTCATGCCGACATCTTGATAGAAGGGCGCTCCTTGCTAACCATGGCAGAAACGGCACTGATGGAAGCCAAAAAACGGGGAGTGAGACTGCTTAACTACCATGAATTGGGTGATGTCAACAAGGGCTATCTGAATAACCTGGAGTGGTCAAAGCGGATCAAACATATCCTGAACGATGATGACCCCGCCTCCTTGAAGGCTTATTTTCAGCCTATTTTGAATACTTCCACCAATGCTATCGAAAAATATGAGACGCTTGCGCGGGTCGTCGAGGAGGAAAGTATCATCTCTCCGCTTGTCTTCCTGGGCCCCGCCAAACAGCTCGGGCTATTGCCTAACATTACGATGGTGATGCTTGATGCCATTGTTGAAAAAGCCCGAGGAAATGATTTAGAATTCTCTATCAATATCACTATGCAGGATATTCAGAGTGAAGGGTTTGCCGATCGCTTTGTCAAACGGCTCGATGGAGAACTTTCTGCCTCGCGTATTGTGCTGGAGATTTTAGAAGATGAAGAGGTCTATGCCTGCCTCAACGTATTTCAAAGCTTGAAAGAGCACGGCTTTAAGATCGCCATCGATGATTTTGGAACAGGTTATTCTAATTTTGCCAAACTACAACAGATCAATGTCGACTACATCAAAATCGACGGCAGCCTGATCAGTGCCGTAGAAAGCAATCCCCAACATCTTGAAGTGATACGCACCATCAACAACTACGCCCACAGCATCGGGGCAAAAACAATCGCAGAATTTGTATCGAACGATGCTATTGCCCGCATCCTCAGGGATGAAAAAATTGACTATTTACAAGGATATGCCATTGGAAAACCACTCCCCCGGCTCATTTTTTAAAAAACGCTTTACCATCGCCTGTGACATCGTCGCCGACGGTGAGGTGTTTGCCAAAGCACTTAAAATCGCTTTTGTCGTCGGAACCGTTCTCAATCTGATCAATCAAGGCGATGTTCTTCTCTCGCTGCAGATGCAAGATCTTGTCTGGGGGAAGCTTCTGCTGACCTATTGTGTACCATTTTTGGTATCGACCTATACGGCCGTTACGATCGGACTGGAGTTCAAGATCGGCGATCTCTCCCCGGTGAGCACGCAAGTACGCTGTAAGCACTGTAAAACATCGACGATCATGCTTACGCAAAACGAACTGATCCCCGAATGCCCCCATTGCGGTCTGAAGACCCGATGGCGACTCTACCCATAAAGGAAAAATACTATGTTTTTTACTAAACGCGATGAAAGATTCGTCCGTGTCGACAAAGAAGAATATGCAGCTTTACGTGAAAAAGCCAGACGCTATGATAGCATCACGCTCGATCCCGCACTGCAGATCGCAGCCACTATTCTTGAGAATGCCACACGGGTCAACACCTCCTCAAAACAGCGTTTCGATGCGGTTGACAATGTCCGAACCCTGCTGGAACATTTTATGGCGCTCTCCGCACAGGCCAATATGCTCAGCGGCGATTCGCTTCAGAGCGCATGCCAGGCGGACGAGACAGGAGACTCTGTTAATGCCTCCATTCACACACTCGCATCACTGATCCACGATCTCTCCTCCCTCATCGGCGAGTTTACCCAGATGGCAAAGATCCTTGAAGAGAAGAACAACGCCATAGACACCCTCGTCGAAGCTATCACCTACATCGCCGATCAGACCAATCTTCTTGCCCTCAACGCCGCCATAGAAGCGGCACGGGCGGGAGAACATGGACGCGGATTCGCTGTCGTTGCTGACGAGGTACGAAAATTGGCCGAAAGTTCAAGTGAGGCAGCCATCAATATCGGGATGCAGACAAAAGAGATGATGGAGATCTCCAAAAAGGTCGGAAAGAAGAGTCATGATGTTCAGACTCTGGTCAATACCGGTGTCGGAAGTACTAAACAAGTCATAGCCCAGTTGAGCGATTTGCGTCAAAGCTCTCAGCAAAGCGTGCAAAACCTGAAAACGGTAAGCACCCATTTGACGACACAGGTCGAAAAGTCCGAAGAGATCAAGAGCAAGATCGACCAGATCGTCGAAGATACAAAAAAAGCGATTGAGGGTTCAGCGACCAATATGAATCTTGGTAAGCAGCTGATGCAGACGATAGGTGTGATCAGATAGAGACGCAAAGCGGGGCTTAATGTGCCGCTTCATTGATAATGGCTTCTAAGGCCCCGTCGATCTTAAAGACAAGTTTCTCATTTTGAAGCGAATGGGTCTTTTTCACCCATGTCCCATTACGGTAAGCGATCTGGGGTCTGTTCTGCTTGTCTTCATAGACCAAAACGCGAAAGGGCAGATCAAGGCCTGCAAGAATGTTCTCTTGCATCAGCAGTGTTCCCGCTTTTGGATTTCCAAAAATAATGACTTTTGCTTTATTCATAACCATCCCAGCGCCTTGGGCATTCTTGCCGTGATCGATGACCCCGAAAATACCGAATCCTTTGTGCGTGAGGATACTCCTGAGCTTTTCAACACTCTTCTCGACACTGTGCTCGCTTGGTGTAATAATGATCTCATTTGCGCTCAGCGATAGGGCCGCAATGAGCATCAAAAACTGTTTTTTCATAGCTTCTCCTTGGTTTGTGTTGATATAAGGGTATCGATATCGAGATGATCTCCCTCATCCTTGCCGTAATAGGCGATTTGGATGATACCGTTTTCATCGATAAGAAAATCCGCAGGCATCCGCGTCATCGCGGAGTCTACCTGCGTCGGGAAGTTCCCCATCATCATGCTTTTGATAAGCGAGGGCATACGAAAGAGCATCCCTTTGATCACTCCGATGAATGATTTCTCCAGGGCGTAGGCATCATAATACAGACCCTTGCTGTCGCTCATGATCCTAAAGGACGCTTCATATTTGCGCATCGCTTTGCGAAGTGTTTCATCTTGGGACTCGAAGATGGCGATCACTTCAAAGTGTTCGCGGTACCGGGGGTACTCTTTGACGACCTTATGGATACGAAGGTTACAAAACGGACAGGTGGCAAAGCGGTAAAAAGAGAGCAATACTTTTTTCCCTCGATACGTATCGAGATTAAAAGCTACACCTTCGGTATCCCTTAGCAGGATATTTGGAGCTTGATCTCCTTGTTTTAAACGGGGCATGTACGTTTCCTTTTTGGATTGTTTATGCAAATGTAGCCTAATGTAAGAGAGAATGTCTGTAATGCCGGTCACATTACAATCCCTGTTCGAGCCTTGTGACTGCACCTTGTATCAGGCGAAGACATTAGGAAGATATTCCCGGAATGCTCAATCAAGGCTATCTTTTTTTGCGCCGCCACCATAGAACTCCGGCAAACAGCAGTATGACAGGCACAAGTATCTGCGTCCATGCACCGATGCGCATCACCTTGTTCGTGATGTTCCCATGCATCTCATTGTCTATGCTTATACCTGCCATCTCGGAGGCGTGCACCATAGCAGATACGGCCAGATCTCCTTCGGGAATGTTGACATGGCAGGAGAGACAGGTACCGCGGTGGCCACGTCCCGCACGCTGCTCTTCGTTTAGAGGGCAAAAGAATACTAAAAAAGACAAATATATTGCTCTAGAACTTAAACAGCATTACAATACATCAAGCTGTCTAAACAACATGCTCAAAGATGCATTAAAAGTGAATACCGTCCGACAATCAAACGATGATTTTCGAAGTTTCTGGAACATAGGTATTCACCCAAAAGAATCTAAGCCGTTCATCAAGGAAAAATTAGAAAAAAAATTACGTGAAAACAATATGACCATGCATGATTATATTGAAACACGGTACATCCCAAAAACAGAATTTGCCTATACTATTTTTTAAGCCAAGGTGCTCCCGGAGACTCAAGTGGTACTATTTAGTTGACTGATGTCATTTAAAGTAAAATTTTTCCTAAAACCCCGGCAACCCATCTGATGATATTGGCTTTTTCAAGCTTTTGAGTTCTCTCATGGTTTTTAGTTCTAAACTTCACCGCAGGTTTTTTCTCATCTAATTTCTTTATATCGTTGACAGCCATATCATCTTCGACATAATACTTCAAAAATTTATCGAATATCCCAACTCCAAATGATGATTTCGACGATATAATCCACGTGCTAGTTGCCCCACTGTTTTCTAATTCTAATAGTCCGACATAGGTGTTTTTGTATCGGAAAGTTGCCGTCATATATCGTCGTTCTCTACCGTGTAATATACATTTCTTGTTTGCCATCCCATCTTTTCCGTTCATCACGGTTTTCATTTCATCAGGTCCATATTCTTCCAAACCCACAATCTCTTTTTGAGATTGCATGTACTCTAGATATTGCCGAAACTCATCGAAATTATCTGTAAGCTCCGTTATACCTCTCTGAACAAACTTTTTTCCTTTGGAAGAGACTCTAGCTTTTCGTATTTTTTTCTCTCCGCTTCCTGATGAATCGGTAAGGCTTTGATCAACACTCTCGTCTACAAGTGTTTCCTCAAGAATCTTAAGCTTAAGCAGGGCTTCCTCATCGGTGAGCTTATCAGTCGACATCTCCACGCCGGCTAAGCTACTGCATATCTTCTTGCGCTTTGCTATGATAGAGTTACGCTTGTATTGCCTACTAGCATGATCCGATTTCAGGCGCCCGGAAGTCTCCGACGGGTTTTTTACCGGCACCGTCGGCAGATTCTCGATGTCGTCCGCTCCTGTCACAAGCTTTTTTCCCTGGAACAAAGTGGTGAACTTCGAAAAACCTATCGGCGAATCGTCATCAGTTATTTCATGCACATAAAAATAGTGTTCATCTTTCTCTGCGTCATACAAGCTGCTCATTCTGCACGAAATTTTAAATTGATCTCGTATAGGAAATTTTGCTTTGATAGGCATTTTTTTGACTTGCGCCTTAGGGTTCTTATCTTTGACGACTTTCATATAGTTTTTGATGTACATACCAATATCGTCGAAGGCTTTTGTGGCGGTTTCATGACATAAGAAGCGGTGTAGAAAAGGTGCATCATCTTCCGGAACATACTTGGGAATGATAATTGAAGCATCCAAGGGATCGCACCCATATCCGAAATATAAATCCTCCAAATCGCATTTTAACACCGCTTCACGTAACGTCGTCGAACGGTAGTAGTAATAAGTGGCGATTGCATAATGAGGAATGATTATTTTTTCCCCTTCTCCGGTCAAGTAGCAACGTATTCTCTTCGCTTCATCCATAAAATTTGTATAGGTCCACCCCAGCAGCCTACCAATAAGTTGTTGCGGTAATACGGATTCTAGTGATACATCATAAGTTTGCCCGTTAAGGCTAGTATCAAGGTAAATATCCTGATCGTATACCGGACTCTTCTTGTTCCTTTGCCGGTCGAGCTTACCATTCTTATAGGCTGTCTGCAGCTTGTAATGTGTAAAAAAGACTTCCGGTGCTATTTGTGTCTCGAGGTATTCTTTAGTCGTGAGGTTTTTAACAGCTACGTTAAAATAGCTGTTTGCAATATCTTCTTCTAGGTCGGGCTTTAAGCTCAACGGCATCAAAAACATAAATGAGTCGTTCGGATTGTCCACCATGAAATCTGGTACGATTTTTTTGGATTTCGTCATTCACCTCACCTGTTATCAAACTTTCCAGTTCTTATTATCAATCTTTACGATTCATTCTCAAACTTTTTTGTTTTTGACACTTTCCATTTTAATATAGATTTGTAAGATCTCAATAGCAGCAGGTGTCACCCCCGAAATCTGAGAGGCAGCTTGTAAGGTCGGCGGATTAAAACTCTCAAACTTCTCTATCATCTCATTCGAAAGGCCCTTCACAATATTAAAGTCAAAGTTTTCAGGAATTTTCATTCCGAGTTGGCGCTTCATCTTTTTGATGTCTTGCAGCTGTTTTTCAATATAGCGTGCATACTTGGCTTCAATTAAAATCTGATTTTGTACGTATTCGTCATATTGAGCAATACGTGGTTCAAGTTTTAACAGTTTTTCTAAGGTAAATGACTTTCGTGCCGCAATATTAATAGCCAGTGTCTTATCGGTAATATGGAGTTCATCCATTGCTTCTAAAAAGGCTAAAAATTCTTTATTAGGCTTGCACTCTTGTTCATTTAAGTAGCCAACGCCCTCTTGTATCTGTCTATTTTTAAGTTGAACTGCCTCATAAACCTCATCATTAATAAGTCCCAATTCATGCCCATACCCACTTAAACGAAGGTCAGCTGACTCCTCTCTTAAAAGTAGTCTATACTCTGCTCGTGAAGTGAACATACGGTAAGGCTCCTTGGTTCCCTTTGTCACCAAGTCATCAATCATCACCCCGATATAAGCCTCGTCTCTTCTTAAAATAAAAGGCTCTTTACCTTCATTAGACAAGGAAGCATTAATCCCCGCCATAAGTCCTTGAGCCGCAGCTTCTTCATAGCCTGTGGTTCCATTAATCTGCCCTGCAAGGTAAAGGTTTTTAATCTTTTTAGTCTCCATGGAGTGCTTTAAAGAGGTCGGATTAATGTAGTCATACTCAATAGCATAACCATAACGCACGATACGGGCATTCTCCATCCCCTTCACCGAGTGAATCATCTCACGTTGTACATCAGGTGGAAGTGAAGTCGACATACCATTCACATAGACCTCAGTATTCTCCCAGGTTTGTGGCTCAATAAAAAGATGGTGACGTTCTTTATCTCTAAAACGGTTAATCTTATCTTCAATACTAGGACAATAACGCGGTCCCACCCCTTCTATCTGACCTGAAAACAGAGGGGCTCGGTGAAAGTTCGATTCAATAATGTTGTGTGTTGTCTCATTGGTATAAGCGATAAAACAAGGCAGCTGTTTTTTTTCTGTTTTAAAAGCTTCTCTATCGGTACGAAACGAAAAAGGTGCAGGCAGTTCATCACCCGGTTGTTCTTCTAAAACGGAGTAGTCGATACTTGAGCTATCTACACGAGGACAGGTTCCTGTTTTAAGGCGTCCTACATCAAGCCCTAATGCTCTAAGCTGAAGCCCAAGTTTTTTAGCTGAGAACTCCCCAAAACGACCCGCTTCGTGCGTAGTTTCACCAATATGAATCACCCCTTGTAAAAAGGTTCCTGTGGTTAAGATCACCTTAGAGGCCATAAACTCATTTAAGAACTCTGTTCTCACCCCTATGACGGTATCATCTTGCATGATAAGCTCATCTACGGTCTCTTGGATAAGTTCAAGGTTGGGTGTATTAAGGGTGATATTTCGCGCAATAACGCGGTATCTGTCCATATCTATCTGCGCGCGTGTTCCACGAACAGCAGGCCCCTTCGCAGCATTTAAGATACGAAACTGTATCCCTGCTTCATCGGTGATAAGTCCCATCTGCCCACCAAGGGCATCCAGTTCTTTTACTAAGTGCCCTTTAGCAAGTCCACCAACTGCAGGATTACACGAGGTTGCCCCTACATTTTCTGCAAGCATTGAGATAAGCAAGGTCTTTTGACCCATACGCGCTGAACTCAGCGCTGCTTCAACACCTGCATGCCCTCCACCAACAACAATAACATCGTAATCTTGCGACTCGATACCCTTTTCTTTAGTTACCATACATGTTCCTTCTGAACCTATTTTAAAGGTTGAGAATATTTTTTGAAATTATACCCTTATTAGATCTATTAAACCAGATACTTACAATCCAATTCATTATTTAAATATATATTTAATATAAGCTACTTCAAGTAGCATATATCGCTGATGTTTTACAACTAGTTTAGACACAATGCCTTATATTTTATATTCTAGAGTGTACAATAGTTTCTATATAGATTTTAGGTAGGTCAATAATGTCTGATATGATGGTCTTTGCTGATGATAAAGCTACTACTGAACTTGAAAATGACACATGGAAACTTTTCATTGTTGATGATGACAAAGATATTCATGAGATCACCAAACTCGCCTTAAAAGATCTGAAATTTAAAAATAAACCCATCAGTTTTGAGTCTGCTTATAGCGCAGAAGAGGCCATACAAAAGCTCAAAGAAAACCCACAATTTGCCATTGTTTTACTCGATATTGGGATGGAAACAGCCGATGCTGGTTTAGATGTTGCTAATTTCATTCGCCAACAACTTCATGATGATTTGACCCGCATCATCATTCGCACTGGGCAACCCGGTGAAGTGCCTGAAAAAGAGATTATTGATAATTATGATATTAATGATTATAAATCTAAAACAGAGTTAACCTTAGAGAAACTTTTTACCGCCATACGCACCGCCATTGCTCAGTATGACCAGATTAATGAACTTTCTCATCTTAATGAAGAGCTTGAAGAACGCATAAAAGACGCCTTAGCAGTGCAGCAAAAACAACAAGAAGCCCTACTGGTGCAAAACAGAAGTGTGCAGATGGGTGAACTTTTAAACATGCTCGCACATCAATGGCGCCAACCCCTTTCTCGCATCTCCGCTGTAACTACGCAACTTAAATTTTCACTTGCCTTAGGCGAGATAGATGCAGATGAGTTTAATAAACAAGTGGATGGCATTGAGAAGTACACCCACGAGCTTTCTGAAACCATTGATGAGTTTAGAGCAGTCTATGAACCTGGACAGCTCCATGAAAAGACTCCCGTGTGCGCACTCTTAGAGAAAACAGCTTCGATTATCAAAGCTACCTTTCACAAAGACAACATACAACTAACTGTCAACTGTGACCCATCTGAAAAAGGGTATTTCACTTCAACTGCCTTATATCAGATCTTACTGAGCCTACTTCGAAACTCTTATGAAGCCTTTCTAGAAACCAAACAAGAACAAGCCCATATCGAGCTTTTTACAAAACGTGAAGAAGGTTTGCTAAAGGTCTGTGTTCAAGATAATGCAGGAGGCATTAAAGAAGAAAATCTAGATAAAATCTTTGATCCTTACTTCTCCACAAAAGATAGTAAAAATGGGCACGGTCTTGGTCTGTATATGAGTAAAAGCATTATTGAGCAAAACTGTAATGGAAAAATCGAAGTTGAAAATGTAAATGAAGGCGCACTCTTTACCATTACCCTTCCAAATAAATAAAGCCATTTACCCTTTACATATCTCTAATGCACTTTTTACCTTCGCCTGAGTATACTTCCAAATAAATTAATACAAAAGAATATTTTATGATCGAGCACGCACACAAGGCTTACAATAACTCAGATTATGACACTGCCTTTAAATTATACTCCCAACTTGCTACAGCAGGTGACGCTACCGCCCAAGCTAGTCTTGGATATATGTACCAAAATGCACAAGGTACCAGTGAAGACATCAACAAGGCTGCACAATACTACCTTAGCTCTGCCGAGCAAGAACATCCTCTGGCAATGTATAATATCGCTGTTTTAATGATGCACGGAAAAGGGGTTGAGCATGATATGTTTAAGGCCCACGAGTACTTCTTAAAAGCCGCTATTAAAGAGGTCCCTCAAGCCATGTATGAAACCGCTATGATGCTAGAGAAGGGTTTAGGCTGTTCTCAGAACTTCTCTGAGGCCGCTTTTTGGTATGAAGAAGCCGCTAAACGTGGCAATATGGATGCCTTTAATAACCTTGGTGTTTTATATAAAGAGGGACATGGTGTAGCCATGGACTATCCCAAAGCTTTCTACCTTTTCACTAAGGCCGCAGAACACAATGTTCCTACCGCACAATACAATCTAGGACAGATGTATGATCAAGGTCACGGATGTGAAGCTGACCAAGATAAGGCCCTAGAGTGGTGTCGAAAAGCGGCTTATGCTGGACATGAGAAAGCAAAAAATATCATTGCTAAGCTCCAAGCTGATGGAAAGATCGTCTTCTAATGCGTTTTCATGCCTTCTTAAAAGCTGTCGGAACAGGGCCTAAGGGAAACCGTCATCTATCTCGTGAAGAGATGAAAGAGGCGATGGGTATGATGCTTGATGGGACTGCCCTTTCTGAACAGACAGCGGCTTTTTTACTGGGATGGAGAGTGCAAGCTGAGGATAAAGACGAGCTTTTAGGCGCCATTGACGCGATGCGTGAGCGTATACAACAAAGCCCTGTTAAAAAGAGTATTGAGATTGGCTATCCTCTTGATGGAAAGATTAAATCTCTGCCTATCATGCTTCTTGCTGCTAAACTTATTCCTAAGATTCCTATTGTCGTTCATGGAGACAGGGCCCAACCTTCTAAACTAGGTTTTAACCCTAAGGACTTTCATGAACACATGAAATTTAGTGCTAACATCCACTATTTTGACCGTGCTAACTTCTTTCCTGAGCTCTCCAAACTCACTGACTTAAGACGCGCGCTTGGTTTAAGAACAGCCTTTAACACCATCGAAAAACTGCATAATGTCGCTCAAAGTGATTTTGCGCTCATCGGTATGCACCATCTTCCCTATTTTGATCTGTATAAAGAACTTTATGCACAAGATTATAAACGTCTTGTGATCGTTAAAGGCAGTGAAGGAACACCCGAAGTCCTTAAAAAGACGAAGATGCTGGTAGTAGAAGGTAAGCATTCTCACTCCCTTCCAATCGACCCTGCTGACTTTGGACTCAAACCCTTTGAAGCCAAGGAAGAGATGAGCTTAGAGCAGATGATAAAGCAGCTTGAAAACCCAAGTGAACAGATTCTTGGTTATGCACGATTAAATGCAGCCCTTTTACTTTATGCTGCCAATCAAGCCCCGAGTCTTGAAGAGGCTTATGCTGCTTTAAAAAGCAATTACGATAAACTGTGTAAAAATCATTTGGGATAAGGTATGTTTACAGGTTTAATCCGAGAAATGGCAAGTGTTACCACTTATAAAAATAATGAACTAACTGTTCAAGCAGACTATACCCCCAGTATTGGTGATTCTATCGCTATTAATGGAGCCTGTCTTACCGTAGTTAAGGTTAATGCTGGCACCTTTACCGTTGAACTTTCCCCAGAAACACAAACACATATTGCAACACAAAACCTTAGTGGCAAGGTGCACATGGAACCTGCCATGCAGATGGGAGATAGGTTTGAAGGCCATATTGTTCAAGGGCATATTGACTGTTTAGGTGAGATTACACAGATCAAAGACAATGGCAATTCAACCGACTTTTTTATCTCTATCCCCGAAGAGTTTCATAACTTCTTAGTCCCTAAAGGCTCCGTCACCGTTGATGGTGTAAGTCTTACTATTAATGAAGTTTTAGAAGATGGCTTTCGTCTTACTATCATTCCTCACACCCTTAAAGAGTCTCTCTTTGGTATCTACACCAAGGGATATAAGGTCAACATAGAAACGGATATGTTCGCGCGTTATATCTACCACCTCTTTAAACCAAAGGCGCAAAAATCTATGTCTTGGGATGATGTTTCTAAGATCAGTGCTCTGTATTAAAAGTTATAACTCAACTCTGCAAAAGCATTCAAACCAGGCATTGGAAAGTCGCCAACTGGGTCTGCATCAGAAGGATCTACATAACTTTTATCCAAAAGATTTCGTGCTGCTATGGTTATTTCAAAATCTTTATTAAATTTATACCCAATTGCAAGGTTTAACAGAGCATACGAAGAGATCTTTTCGCGTGTATCCCCTTGCGCTCTAGGAGTATCGGCTACCACAAGTACTTCAGGTGTCACATGAAGGTTTTGTAGTAATGTATAATCTGCATTTATATGCGAAATATGCTTAGGTATCCCTGCGACCGCTTCATTCGTAATCGAACTTTTTGTCCAGCGATACGCATAGTCTGCACTTAAAAGAAGCGATGTATTGAACTGATAATCAAGCTCAAGCTCTAAACCGGCTCCATGCTGACGGCCCACATTTTCATACTTTTGTCCAAGATTGGTTGGGACAGTGGAGATTAAGTCATTTGCCTCATACCAATAGACATTGGTATTGGCATGAAAGTTCTTATTTGCCCTATAAGCAAATCCCATTTCTATAGTATCAATGCTCTCGGGTTGAACCTCTTCATTACCCAAGATTGCTGGGTTGTTTTTCCAGTATAATTCACCCGTTGAAGGGGCTCTAAAAGCACGACCATACAAAAGCTTACTGGTAAATGTCTCACTGTTTTTCCAGACCAGACCCAAACGAGGATTAAGTGTATCCCCAAAGTCAGAGTAGTTATCATACCGTAAGCCTGTTGTTAATAAGAGTGCTGAAGAGAGGCTATATTCATCTTGCAAAGAGAGGAAAAATCGTTTTCTGTTTACATCAGGAGAGTAGACATAAGGTGTCCCCGTAACATCTGTTAAACTTCCATTGACTGTGCCTTCACTTCCATTTAAAATTCCTGGACCAAAGTTCTTTTTCTCAGAAGCTTCTAATTTAGCAAAACTGTATCCCACGGAGAGACGAATATCATGGTCTTCAATACTTTGAATATACAAACTACTCTCTATCCCAGCCCAATACTCTTTAGCTGCTGGCCTTCCAATCAGCCCATCACTAAAGTTCACCAGCCCACCGCCGGATGTAAAAATATTTCCATCATCTCCAACAGGTAAAACAGTTCCAGCAGGAAATAAGGTCCCATAATTCATCTCATTATTTAAATAGGTCAAAGAGAGTTTATTTTCCCACAATAATTCTGAGCTGAGTTCATATCGATAGATAAAATCCCCCATCAGGGCTTCTTGTTCTACACTTCCCGTAAAATCAAGAGCATTAGCAATACCTGCATTTGTACCTTTCTCACTCAGCTGTCCCCAAAGGTTCATCTCAAAATCTTTATAAAGTAGATTTAAATTTAAATTTAACAGTTCATAGTTCGTATGAAGTGCATCAGGTGCCTGCGAAGCCGAGGTATTAAAGATACCATCAAGTGTCGTTTGTAAGTCTGCTTCTACCTTGCGAGAAGAGTCCCCATTGCTTGTCATGTAGGACAGATTAACCCCCAAAGAAAGCTCTTCTTGTGTGTAGCCATAATTGGTAAAGACTTCTGCACTATCGTAGGAGCCATAACGCACACCTGCTTGTGATTTCTCGCCTAAATATTGGGCATCTTTGGTAATAATATTAATCGTCCCAGCGAAGGCATCTGCTCCATAAACGGCAGAACCTGGCCCACGTACTACTTCAATACGCTTGATAGCAGAGGCAGGAAAATTAAAACCCAAAAGGGGCGAGGAGGAGAAGAGATTATTCATCGCCGTGCCGTTCATTAAAAATAGCATTTGCGAATTAAAGCCTGTCTTGAGTCCACGAATATCATAAGAGCTAGAACCGAGGTTCACTGAAGGGGTATAGACCTTTAAGGCGGGTACCATTGAAAGTACCTCTGAGAGTGTACGTGCAGAACTTCTTTGTATCTGCTCAGCAGTAATCACGGTAGCAATAGAGGGTGCCTCTGAAAGCCTTTGTTCAATTCCTGTTGAAGAGGTGATGCGCAGATCTAAGAGTTGATTTAAACTCATACTTTGAAGTTCTTCCAGTGTATAATCATTCAGGGCAAGTTCACCAATAGCATTAAACTGCGTAGCAGATAGATGAACTACACTAACCGCACAAAGTATTGCATGTTTTAAAGTACTCATATGCTAACTCTTTCCTATTTCCATATACAATGATTATATCACAAGCTTCAACTTATCATATAAGAAAAACAAATTTATTTAAAACCTATACTTTAACTCTGCAAAAACATTAAGCCCTTGCATAGGGTAATCTTGTGCTATTTTACCATCACTAGGCTCCCTATAGTCAGAGTCAAAGAGATTTCTAGCCGCTATTGTAAGATCAAGTCCTTTGATGATGTTATCTTTTGTAATTGCTAGGTTAACAATAGAGTCAGCCCCTAAGGCATCTCTTGAATCTGTATCCACTCTGTATCGTTTTGAATAGTAAAAATATTGTGTATTCACATTCCAGTCTGCACTTGGTTTGTACTCTACCTCAGCAAACACTTGATGTGGTGCAATATCTTCTACCTTGTTTTTTGTATCAGCATGTTCTGCTTTTACATAAGCATAATTTCCATTGAGTTTTATCTTTTCACTTAGCCTATATGACAACTCTATCTCTGTACCATAAGCATTGATTCCCTCAGTATTTTGCGCTGTACGTGTTGTTGCAGGGGAAGGATCATCCACATAGGTTATTAAATCTCGTGCTTGATAATAATAAAGATTTAACTTTGTACGAACAGGCGCTCTGTAATCCATAATGACTTCAAAGGTATCGATAGTCTCAGGGTCTAAGTTCTCATTTCCTAAGGTCAAGGTATTGTTTCTTAAGTAGAGTTCTGCAAAAGATGGTGCTCGAAAAGCCCGGCCATAAAGAGCCTTAAAGGTTAGGTCTTGTGCTTCTTGCCAGATAAGGGCTAAACGAGGGTTAAAGCTTGAACCAAAATCATCATAATAGTCATACCTTACACCCGATATCAAACTCCACTGAGAACTGATACTATACTCATCTTGCAGTAAAGCAAAGGTATTATTTCTCGTTACTCCATCTTCCATATACGAAAATTCTGTCCCACTCAGATCTTGTAATACCCCAGGTGTTGTAACGCCCGGTCCAATATTGGCTACTTGAGTAATATCTCTCATTTTTGAATAGCGATACCCTATGCCTACTGAGATAATATGTGAGTCAATCCCCTCATAAATAAAACGTGTATTTAAAAAATAGCTATCTTCTTTTAAACCTGGGTCTAACTTAATACCTTGGGTAAAAGGAGCAGGTGAACCTTGAGGTGTAATGTTATATTTAATATTGATATCATAATTTGTAAAGGCAAGGTTTGTCTTGATTGTGGTATCTTTAAGTAAGCTCGTATTGGTGTGTTTTAAATCGATAAGATAGGTCTTATTGTTTACTTCACCCACGGGATCTAAAATCTGTCCTGCACCTGAGGCCGTTCCCGCATCATCTGTTCTAGAAAACATAAGGTTCAAATCAAAATCTTGATAATGCATATCTGCATGTGTATATAAGGTCGTATAACGCGTTTCTAAGGGGCCTGGTGCTAAAGAAAAAGGTGCACCTTTAAGGCCATCTTCTTGTATTACCCTACCCTTATCTCCATTGGTATCTACAATAGAAGCCGTCATTCCAAGCTTTAATGCGCCTGCTTGTGTTTTTAAGTGCGTATATCCTTCTGCCGTTTCAAAAGAGCCATACCTTGCACTCACCTGGTTCTCAATGTTTTCATACTGCTTACTAATGATGTTAATCACACCTGAGAAAGCATCAGCTCCATACAAGGCGGAACCGGGTCCTCTTATGACTTCAATTCTCTCTATTAATGAGCTTGGCATCTTAAAAAACATCGCGGGACTACCATAATACCCCGTTCCTAAAGAGACCCCGTCAATCATAATAAGTACATGCGGATTGGTAATGGTTTGAATACCCCGAATGGATATACCATCTTTCATAGCAAAGGCTTTACCCGGATATGTATGTACACCAGGTACCTGTTCTAAGGCTTCATAAAAGGTTCGAGCGCCACTGAGTCTAATCTGTTCTGCTGTGATGATGGACAAAGATGCAGGGGCATTCTTCTCCTCTAAGGCTGTTCCCGTAGCTAAATCACTTACTATTGTGACCTCTAACAGCTCTTGCAAGCTCATTGCATTTGCCTCAGCTAAGCTTAAATCCTTAGAGCTGATATTAGCAAATACACTACTGCTTAACAATAATAAAGAAAATACACTATGACAGAACTTAAGCATTTATTTAGCGTCCCTATTAATATCTTACAGTATAACCTTTATTTATAAAATATTCAATCTCTCAAGGAGTTAATATCTGGATTACAGTTCATTTTATGTTTGACATCAACGCGTTCATAAGGGAGTTCACCCTTTGATGCTAAGGTGGCATTTCTAAAATTTTCTCCCTTATGAAGATAAACCTTTAAGCCATTTTCTTCAAGAGCAATACGCGTTTTGAGTGCGGTTGAGTAGGTCGTTAAGATTGCATCTTCTTTCATCAAAGCAGCAATATCTCTAAAATACTCTTTCGTCCAGAGTATAGGGTTTGTTGAGGGGGAAAAAGCATCTTGGTAGACAACATCAAACTTCACCTCAGTCTCTTTGATAAAGGCACGAGCATCGCCTAGATAGACTTCTATCTTAAACTGCTCATCCTCATAGACTTGATCTTGTGAAAGTGTCTGAATGATCTTGCTAAAGGGCGTAAATTCATTTGGGTAGTGAAACTCTTTTAAAGAGCGTACCAACTCCTCATCAAACTCAGGCGAATAGATGGTGACTTTTTTTCTACTCTCTTTGAGGGCATACAAGGTAGATAGAGTATTAAAACCCAGACCAAAGCAGATATCTAAGATAAAAATTTCATCTTTATCTTCACAATGTTTTAAAGCAGGATAGACATGTTTATACAGTGACTCATTTAAGGCACCATCTTTAGTCGAGTGATAATGCTCTTGAAACTCTGTACTATAAGCCGTATAGGAGCCATCTTCACTCTCTATGGCCTGATGTTGTTTTGAATCAAAGGCCAGTTTATTGGTCCACTTTTTTTAGATCAAGGGTAATCTCATCATTATCCATCACACCAATAGGCTGTGCAAGCATATCGTCCGCAATCTTCTTCGCATCTTCAAGTGAGTGCATTTTATAGGTTCCACATTGGTAGATATTGAGTTCAGGAATATCAGACTGCTTCGCCACCTGTTTTACATCTTCCATAGACTCTTTCCATGCCTTAGCCACCTCTTCTTCGCTAGGTGTACCAATCGTACTCATGTAAAAACCTGTACGGCATCCCATAGGAGAAACATCAATAATTTCTGTTGTATCTGAATTCAAATGTTCACGAATAAAACCTGCAAAAAGATGCTCAAGAGTATGAATACCGGTCTCATTCATCATATCTTTGTTAGGTTCGTAAAAACGTAGGTCATACACAGTGATCGGGTCACCATGAGGGGTTTTCATCTTCTTAGCAAGGCGTACTGCTGGGGCTTTCATCACGGTATGGTCTACACAAAAACTGTCTAATAATGGCATCTAAAAATCCTTCAATTAATTATGGAGTATCTTAACCAATAAAGATTAAAAATGAGCTAATGTATCTTAGCTAATATACTTTTTTGAAATATACCTTACTGCCTCTAAAACATTATCTTCTATAATCTCAGTTAGGCTTAATAAATCCTCTTTTGTATCATAGCCTGAAGTCACTGCCACACTCTTTACCCCTGCATTTTGTGCAGAGTCTATATCTAGGCGAGTATCACCTATCATCCATGCATGTGACTTAGATGCCTTCATCATAGATAAGGCCTTATCTATAGGTTCACTATGAGGTTTTGGATGTTCAACATGTTCTCTTCCTATCAGCACTTCAAAAGCATCCATTACCCCAAAATGCTCTAAAAGATCACGCGAAAAGGTTCCTGTTTTAGTGGTAACTACTCCCAAACGTGCTATTGCTTGAGCCTCACGAATCGATTCTATTGCATAAGGTAGTAATATCGTCTTCTCTTTGTAGATTTTTGCATAATGTTCTTTATAAGTTTTCACCATATCCCAAACCAGTTCTTTTTCAATGCCTAAATCCGTATACATAACATCAAGAGGATGCCCTATCAAGGCCTTTATCTCATCATCAGATGGATGGGCAAGTTTATACACATCAAAGGAGTTGTGAAAGCCTTCTAAGATAGCCTCAGTTGAGTCGATGACTGTTCCATCAAGGTCAAATAGTATAATTACATCTTTATCCATATTGGTTTATAGTCCTTAGTTTTTCGTTTCTTGTTGTTTTTTGTAGTACGCTTGATTTGATGCGCAAAAACTACTGAGAAATTTTCCACTCAATCTGATTGTGCCAAAAACCATTAATGGTAGGTTCTATGGGGTTAATAGCTTTGTTAAGTACGCTAATACTGTTAGGAATATATAAAAAGAGATAAGCATTATCTTGGACGACCTCTTTAAAGATTGTTCTTTGTACCGTAGCTAGTTTTTCTCGATTAACAATGCCTTCGGCTTGTTTGATTAAGCCGTCTACTTTTTCATTTTTATACCCAATAAAATTAAAACCACCCGCCTTGTCATTATCTGAATGCCAGACAAGATAAGGATCAGGGCTTAAAGAGAGTGACCAACCTAAAAGTACACTGTCAAATTCACGGGGAAAGACCACCATATTTAAAAAGGCTTGCCACTCCATCACACGCAGTTTCACCTTTACCCCGATCTTGGCAAGTTGATGCTGAATAATCTGAGCCGCATAAGGGCGAACTTCAGAAGCATTTGAGGTCGCAATTTCAAAACTAAGGGGATGAGCTTCATCATACCCCGCTTCTTTTAAGAGTGCTTTTGCCTTCTGTCTATCGAGACTTGGTGCTTTTACCTTTGCATTAAAGGCAGGACCACCTGGTAAAAAAGGGCCGGTACAGACCTGTCCATGCCCTAAGAACAAGATATCAACCAACTCCTGTCGATTGATTCCCAAAGACAGAGCCTCTCGTACACGTTTGTCTTTAAACTTCTCATTTCGTAGATTAAATCCGAGATAGGTATAAGCATGTGAGATCTGCTCTATCTTCTTATAATGATTAAAGAAACTCTTATCCACCTGTCTTTCAAGTTGCATAGGCTCAAGTGAACCAATATCAATCTGCTGCGAGCGTAACATCAAAAAACGTGTGCTTGGATCGGCAATCACATGAAAAGAGATGGTGTCAATATAAGGTTTATGTTCAAAATAATCCTCAAAAGCCTTAAGCTCAATGTTTTTGGAAAACTCCAGTTTAGAGAGTTGGTAAGGGCCTGTTCCTATAGGGTTTTTATTAAAAGAAGAGCCCATAACATTGGCTTCATTTTCTAAAATATGCTTAGGTACAATCTGCATCATCCAGGTCTCAAGCGCTTTGAAATAAGGCTTTTTATAGACCACTTTCACCCTGTGTTTATCAAGGGCTTGCACACTCTTGACCATTCTAAAAGTAGAGGTATATGGCGTCACCACCTTAGGGGAGTGAATCAGATCAAAGGTAAAGACGACATCATCCGCAGTGAAGTCATGTCCATCATGCCATTTCACATTTTCTCTAAGATAAAAAACAAGGGTGACATCATCTAAATATTCATAAGACTTAGCTAGATCACCGATGATATCCTTTCCCTCTTTGTCATACTTTACAAGCCCATTAAAAATAAAACCCGCTATCTCAGAACTTGCTGAGTCAGTAGCTAATAGAGGGTTTAAACGAGAAGGATTTGAGGAGGTGTTTAGGTGCAGTGTTTTAGCCTGTAAGGCACTTAGTAGTAGTAAAAATGTTAGGAGTATTTTCATGGTGGTATTATAGCTTATTTAGGAAAGAGGAAAGAGGAAAGAGGAAAGAGGAAAGAGCTTTACGTATTCATGCTTAGTTAACTCTTAGTTTCTATCTTCCCATTAATGAGTAAAACGAATGCTCCCTTTCCCCTTAGCGAAGCGTCCTCTTTTTCATCGCACTAAGTGCGATACTCTTCAAGCATATCATTAAGCTTAGCTGTCATCTCAGACATATGAGCTGAGGCTTCAGTAATCTCATCAACGGATTTTCTGTTTTCAGATGAGATTGCCTCGATTTTTCCAACCTTCGCAATCATAGACTCAACGGTTTCAGAGTTAGAGATATAACCCGATACCGTCTCATCAACTTGGATAATAGAGCGTTCGATGGACTCAACTGAGGTGTTAATCTCAGACTCAGCAGAGTTTGCATATTCAGAAAGTTTTTCAATCTCTTTAGCATTCACACCAATATGCTCACTTGCATCAATAACAGACTGTACGATAACCCCGATACTTGCATTAATCTCAGCAAGTGATCTTTGTGTACGTTCAGCCAGTTTTCTAACCTCATCTGCAACAACAGCGAATCCGCGTCCATGTTCTCCTGCACGTGCTGCCTCAATCGCAGCATTAAGCGCAAGTAAATTCGTTTGATCAGCGATATCAGAGATAACGGTAAGTACCTCTTTAACCTGTGTCACATCTGAGCTTAATTGCTCAAGACGTGCGGCAAGTTCAACCTCTTCACGGGCACGATTTTGAACCTCATTGGCCAAATGGATAATCTGCTCATTAGCGCCTTTTAAAATGGTACCTGCTGAATCAATATCGTCTTTGGTGACTTTTGCTTGTTCAATAGAGACAGCCAGTACATTTTTAAGGTCAACCCCTTGTGTTGATACTTCTGCTACAATCTCGGCCTCATTCTCTGTTTTGCCACGAATAATAAGCGAAGCATCTGAAAGAGTTTTTGCAATGCCTGTGTTTTGAGATGATGAGTGCTTAGCCTCAGAAACAGTGGTACGCACTTTCTCGATAAAGGCATTAATGTTTGCTGCTACCTCATAAATCTCATCTCCTTCAGGTACATCAACACGTTGTGTTAAATCACCCTCTCCCTTAGCCAAGTCATAGGCTGCAGATTGAAGGGTTGCCAATTTTGCAATAATAAGCTTTTGTACCAAATAGATACTCACTAAAAGCAAGACCACAAAGATAGCTAATGAGAGTCCCACAATAACATTTCTTATCTCATGCACCCCATCAAGGACTTCAGACTCATCTATCTCAACAACCATACCCCACTTCTCACCAAACATTTCAATAGGTGTGTAAGAACTTAATACACTTACGCCACGATAGTCATCAATAATCCATGAGCCTGTTTTACCTGATCTTATCGCTTCAGTTGATGCTGATTTTACATTAAGTACTGTAATTGTTGTACCAGAAGCTTTTACGTCTGCATTATCCAAACTCGCCATAAAACGACTGTCATTTTTCATACATCCATCATCACAGACTAAATTTGCCTTACCTGTCTTACCTAGACCCGCTTTTTCGTACTCACCTTTAAAACTCATAATCTCATTAATCTTGGAAGTAGGGATTTGAAAGATAACAACCCCCTCAAAATCACCCTGATAGATAATTGGCGAGGAAAGAAAAAGTGCTGGCTTATTGTAGGCTGGTTCATAAGGAGTAAAATCAGCAAAGGCTACTTCGCCTATCTTCAACTTGGATGCCTTTTTATAAGCCTCAGCCAAACCCGTATCAGCATAAACACCTTCTAAAAGATTGGTTCCATAATCTGTATTTTTAGAAACTGAATAGACAATATCCCCTGAGGTATTGACCAAAAAGATATCACTTAACTCAAAATTATTCAGTAATTTTGAATACGCCTTATGAATTTCAATATGGTTTTTAGAATACTCAACATCATAATTTTTATTCATTTGCAGCTTGATTTTCTCTCCCACTGGATTTTTATTGTCCACGAGATAGAGATACTGAGCGGCTTGAGAACTTTTAGACTTTGGTAAATATTTTTTAGCAGGACGTTTTGCTTTAGCATCTTTCATCTTAAAATTGATGCGACTCAAATACTCTTTATTATAATAATCAAGTAAAGAAGACTCTATCTTACTTTGAGACAAACCATCAATCTCTTCTAGCTCTTGGAAAGAGTCATCCAGTGACCATAAGGTCTCTACTGTTGCCATATCACCTGACTTAGATGTTAGCAGTAATTCAAGGGTCTTAAAGAAATCAACAATATGATCTTTTTTCGACTCTTTAACCGCATCTAAGAGGGCCATATTACTCTGAACTAAGGCACTAGAAGCCTTTGATAAGGAGGTTGTTACCACTCCCACTGTAATAACAAGTAGTGAAACTGCCATTAATGTAATCAGTTTAAACTTAATGCTTTTGATATTCATCCCGCGCCTTTAAGAAGGTTTATTGATTAATTGTAACATAAAGAATGATTTAAACTAACTTTTGTTTAGAAATTAATAGGTGATTGTGATAGAAATTGAAGAAAAGAGACAAGAGAATGAAACTTTTTTCATTCTCTATGTTTTATTTAGTTAGACTCGATGTGGCGGTCGTAAAGTTCTTGAACAGGACGTTCATTATCAACATAATACTTTCTAAAAGCATCAATCTGCTCTTTTGAAGCTGTTGCAGGTGTTTTAAGAAGATACCACTGTACATTTTCTGAACATGGAGGTGTTGTTAGTGAACCAGTGTAGTGATAATAATGCGCTGTATCGGCCGGAAGAATATCTTGTGGGTCAACACGAATATTTTTACCAATTCCACCAATGATATTATCTAACATTGCATTGTTTTTACCCTCTTCAAAGAAGACTGCTACCACTGCAAGTTGTTTTGTTTTAGGATTTTGGTGTACTAGGTGAGCCACCATATCATAACGCTTTCCATCAACTGTGTGCTCTGATTTTCCATGAAAATGGAACTGAAGTAGTTGAAATTTTTCACCATGTAACTCAATCGTACCACCCTCTTTTGGAGTCACCTTAATAGAGTGACCATTATCAATAACCTTCGCCGTTGTATGAATATCTTCACTCATGTGAAGGTCATACTGATGGTTCATAGAAACTGTTTTACCCGGCATGATGTTAATAGGTGATTGAGCATGTCCCGTCCCACATGTTTTAGAGAACTCGCTCCAGTGTGAAGGACCGTTATGGCTATAATCCCAATGCTTTTCATGTTTTTTACCTTCAGAGGCAACTGAACTTAGAGCTAAAAGTGCCGTTGCACCTAAGGCTAATACAATTTTTTTCATCTTTGTTTCCCTTGTTTGATTTAGAATTTATAGTTGGCAATAACACGGTACTGCGTCAACTTATCATTAGGTGCTTTAATAGCACCCGTCTTATCCACTGACATGGTGTTTCTTACCCAGATTCCCTTTAAGGCTAAGGAGAAGTTACCAATGCCATACGCAAGGACTGCATTATAATCGTGTTGGTCTTTTTCAAATTTACTATTATCTACATTTAAATAAGCTAAAACAGTTTTAAAACCCTCTAGACCAATAAAATCATAAGTTTGCGTATAGCCAACTTTAATCCCCTGAGCCCCACCAATATAAAGGCTATCGGCTTGCAAAGCTTGACCATAATTAGATTGAAAAAGGTCATTTGAAGTGATCATGTTCGTCAGCAGTGGTGTTCCATCCCAAGGAAGAACCAGTGAGTCATGCTTGTTATCATCTTTAAACACTTTTGAGTAGGCTACAGAGAACTTAGACTCTTTGTACCCCATACCAAGCTTAGCACTGATCACATCTACATCAATCTGCTTTCCACCCGTAATAGAACCTGCATTATTTAGGTACTCATCAGCATGCCCAATACTTGTCTGATTAATATACTCAGCACTCGCACTGTAAGAGATGCCTGAGTCTAATTTGTTTTGATAGGCTGCATCTAGATAGAGCGAGTTCATGAAGTCATCAGAGTAGTAGTTATAAACGCGTACTGCTGTTTTATCTGAATGATAATGTGCATCTAGAACAATTACTTCACCCTTATCACTCCCTGTAACCGTGCGAGTGTCTGCACCGAGTGCATGTTCAACGATATTGATAAATTTATTAGAAGTTCTTTGTTTAAAGTGTGTTAAGTATGAAGCCCCCAAAGTCGTTCCATAAGGCATATTGTACTCAACAAAGGCACCTTGAACCGCTGAAGGTAACATACGTACCTCTTTAGCATGAATCAATGGTGTCTTAATCACTTGGCGACCATATAAGGCAGTAAAATCTTTATAATTATATTTTAAATAGGCTTCACCAAGTACTGAAAAAGACTCTTGAGCAATTGTCCCACTAGGATTTCCTTCTAGTCTTACCCCATTGTCACGCCCGATGATAGAAGCATCTACAACATTTGGAAGTGCGAAACCATTGGTCGTCATAAAGGTCACCCCTGTTTGAAAACCGGCCCAATCACCTGTTGTATAAGAGAGTTGTCCCCCTATACTGTTAGCATGCGCAGAGGTATGACTTCCACCCGCCTTATCTTTTTTTGTCTCTATATAGTAGTATTTAACATTTCCCTTAACTTCACCCTCTTCAAACCATGAACCAATCGAGTCGGCCCCTTGCAATGAAGCGATTAAAGCTACTGAAGCAATAAGAATTTTTTTCACCTATTCCCCTCCCTTTTTTAACGCTTATAATTTATAAATCAATCCCAGTTGTACTGTATTTCCACGTGTACTTCTAATGTCCGCCGCTTCATACTCAAGTGAAATCTCTAAATGAGGTGTAAATGAGTACTCAACACCCACTGCCCAGTTAGCAGCCTTTTCAGAGCCTTTGATACCAAGATCACGAATCTCTTCATGCTCATACCCGTATCCAACCTTTCCCAAAATAATAAAGTGTGTTGAAACAGGGTAAGTTAAAACAGCGTTTGTACCATAAGTATAATACGAAGCACGACTCTTACGTGTATCACCTAAGCTATCTGTTTCGGTAACATCATTTTTAGCAAAGGTCCCATCAAGTTCAAGCGCAAAATACTCTGTAAACGAATACCCTAGATCAAACCCAAAACCAAGACCAGAATTTCCCTCTAAGCTAGCTTCACCATCTTTTATCGTCTCTCCTACAAGAAAGATTGCCTTTGGCTCAAAATAGACACCGGTATGTGTTGCCAGTTGTGTTTCATGACGCTCTTTCTCTGCATGCAGTGATGCGACTAAAGCAATTAACGAAATCATGACTAATATAATCTTTTTCATTCTAAGCCTTAATAAGTAGTTGTTATCTTAAAAATAACACAATAAGTATAGCTAAAGAGTGAAAATATCTATAATCAATTAAATTGAATTATGTTTTAAATTTTATGAATATTTTTGAAGTGATAGTTTTGGAAAGTTTAAAAAGAAGGAACAAAGATGCCACAGCATCTTTGTAGATGTAAAGATAAGCGGCTGCTTAACGTTTACTAAATTGACGAGAACGACGTGCTTTTCTCTTACCTGGTTTCTTACGTTCAACAACACGTGAATCACGAGTCATCATACCTTCAGGTTTAAGAATACCACGGAAAGAAGCATCAATCTGTACTAAACATCTTGAGATTCCGTGACGTAAAGCATCTGCTTGACCAGCAAAACCACCACCAAGAGTAGTCGCTACGATATCCACAGATTCAGCTTGTTTTGTTAGTGTAAGTGGTTGCATTACACGAAGTTTCTTCGCTTCAAGTCCACCTAACCATGCGTCAATTGAAAGACCGTTGATAGTAATTTTACCTGTACCAGAAGTCATCCATACTTTTGCGATAGAAGCTTTTCTTCTACCCGTTGCGTAAGTTTTTGCCATAATAATTATCCTTACTTAGCTAGTTGTGCAGAATGAGGATGCTCAGCACCCTTATACACTTTAAGTTTTTTAAGCATTGCTGCACCAAGTTTAGTTTTTGGAAGCATACCTCGAGTTGCTAGTTTGAACAGTTTTTCTGGATTGTTTTCTAGAAGGTCTGTCATCTTAACACTCTTAGTAGAACCAAAGTAACCTGAGTGAGAGAAATACTCTTTGTTAGCGATTTTACCAGCACCATTGAATTTTGCTTTAGAAGCATTAATGATTACTATGTAATCACCACAATCAATGTTTGGAGTAAAGTAAGGCTTGTCTTTACCACGAAGGCTAGTTGCTACTTCAGTGATTAAACGACCAAATGTTTTCCCTTCAGCGTCAACAAGAATCCACTTGCGATCAATCTGCTCAGGAGATGCAATTTTAGTAAATTTCATCTATTTTCCTTTTTATATTTTTTCGAAAGAACCTAAGCTCTTTGACTGTACCTAAGAAACATTTTGCCCAAGCAGAAACGAATCTTTTGTTTTAGTAGCGAAAGTATAGTGGAATAAGCTTATAATTTACTTAATTTAAGTTATTTATAAGTTTTTTAAACCCTTAACGATGAGTTATGCTTAGCTTGCCAAAAAGCCCCTCTTTGCCTGTTTGCACACTTAAGGTGCTGTCAATAGGTGATTTTCTATGTTGCATCACATAATCTAGATCATGCAAGACTAAACCATAATTTCTAAACATAGGAAAGGTCACCTCTTGAATACGGGCATCATGAATCTCTTGTCCAAGGGCTTCAAGCGCACATTTATAGGCAGATTCATTTCTCACATATTGGTAATAATAATCACTCATAAGCTCTATATTATTAAGCCATGCCTTACGAGCATCTTCATTAAGGTTTTGATTTTCATTGACTCGTGCGATAAGGTCTTCTTTTAGAGCATCTGTCTTAGTCTGTGTTGAGGCTAAGACATCTTCTAAGTCCTTACAATACTGCTTTAATAAGCTTAGCAATTCAGTACCCGAATACTCTTTTCCACTCACCGTATGCAGATGTTTAGTGGTTTCAGTTACTCCGTAATTTAAGGCTTCAAGAAGTTCAACTGCCGCATTAAGCAAGGTGTATTTATCTTGCTTACTTTGATCAAACCCCACTCCTTTGTCTGAGACAACAGGCATTGCGCCCACATATTTTAATTCCATAACAGTTCCTTTGATTAAGCTATTTTACTCATCTGCATCTTTGTTTTCCGAATCTTCAAGTACTTCCCACGTTCCCTTATAATATCGGTTTAGATCATACAAGCCTGCATTTAAAGGGTCTCTTTTATAAAACGCTTCTTGAAATGCATCAAAATAGTCCCAAAACTTTTTATTCGAGCGACTAATGGCATATTTTCTTATCTTATTAGTATATTTGTCTTCCTCTTTGTAATTCATTAACATGTCAAAAAAGTCCGGCACATCCACTTCATTCACCTCAAAAAAGACATTAGGATAAGAGCCATAAGTACCTGGTAAAATATCTAAACTGTCTTTTTCAGGTTTAAGCCTATCTTCTTCGCCAAAAAGTGCATTCACATTATCATGCCACCTATTAATAATTATGCTTGCTACCTTATGACTCCCATCTTTCATATTCACCTGTATATAGGCCACATTTACACCCGTATCCACTATCTGATGTACAAAACCTAAGCCCGGCTTGCTTAAGGCCCTAATGGCCTGTTTAAAGTCTTCATCATTGTTATAATGATTAGGCAGTCCTGGAATGGTCTCATTAATACGAAAATAATTATTTTCATCAAAATGAATCTTTGTCTGTTTTAAAAAGTGCTTATCCACAAGGTATTCTATCAACTCTTGTTTTGGCTCCGTGCTATTATAATCAAAAGCTGTTCCTATCTTATCAAGCAGATTATCTTTATTGTTTTGAACATCTTTAGCAATACTATCGCCTTGATACCATGAAATAAAGATATCTTTTCGCTTCTCTTGTGGCAAGTATGTCAAAAAGTTCAACTCCCCCTCTAGGCGTAAAAAATCCATATAACGACGGATATTTGTCTGATGTGACACATTCCCAAAAACGTCAAATCCCGCCACTAATGAGTAATATATACGTTCAAAATGGGCGTAGTCTATCACCCACATCGTCCGTGGTAAGCCTCCTAAAACACCCCGATGTACTGAGGCAGAATCAAAGTGGCGATACACCGTTAAGATAGGCGCATCTAAAGCCCTTTCCCCTTTCCAAATACTCTCAATAGGCTGCCCTTTTAATCTTTGCTGCTTAAGCTTAGCTACCTTTGCCTCATAATACTGCATATACCGTTTTCGGTATTGATCTGAAAACACATTATAGACGTACTCTGAGCTACCTCTTTCTATGGGCATACTTAGGTTATGGGCTTGTTGCACTAAAAAGTCTGGCTCTTGCACCCCTAGATCATATTTCGGGTCTTGAAACATGACCCAAAAGTGATCATGGATCACATTAAGTGCAATCTGCCCCTTACACACAGGCCCGCGAATAAAGGTTCTAACAAAATACTCATTATGATGCAACATGAGTGCATAGCGAGAAGCTGGTGGTATCTGAGCATAGAGTAAAAAAGGGTTAGCAGAAAGTTTAGGCTCATACCCCATAAGATGAGGCTTTTGTCTCCATGGCCTCTGAATGAAGAGTCGATTAATTAAAGCCAATTCATTCTTGTCAAAAACTACAACGATATGGGTCTTGTGCACGATGGTAGAATGAATTTTGACAAAACGGTAATAAAACTTTGAGACCTTAGGGTCATCATAAGGACGTGTCGTTGCAATCTCATCTACTTCTTCACCTGAAGGAGTACGTGAACGTACCAGTCGGTAAAACTCTTTTCCACCATCATCAAAATTTATATGGGCTAAAAAATAGTGTTCATAAAGATAACGCGCACTCAGTTGATGTTTAGCATCCTCAGCATTTAAAAATGTCTCCCAATTATCAATGCGTTTTTGTGCAAAAGTAGAAGGTGTTTTAATCTTTTTATCTTGCCTTGGACTTGGACCATGAGAGCCTTGAGAAAGCCAGGCCATAATAATCTTATACTCTTTATCCTCTAATGCAGGAAAACCATAAGGCATACCATGGTTTTCTTTATCATCTAGATATTCAGCAACCTCTTCTAAGGTCTGTGGACACAAAAGCTCATCATATTCAGGAGCATACTCACCAATCACCTCAGGATGCAACTTTTTATCATGCAGTAAATGCCCCATAATTGAGTTATTAAACCCCTCTTCTGCCGTATCTTCTGTTAAAGAGAAGAACTTCTTCTTCCGCCAAGACTGCGTATCTTTAGCATCAATAAAAAGACGGGTAGGTTTTTGTGCAAAGAGTCGCTCTGCTAGATATACCTTCTCTTTCGAGCCTCCCCTATCCACCCCTTCAAAAGAGGAAAACTTTGCTTGACAAGGTGAGTTATAACAAGAGTGGCAGGTCACACAACGCTTGTCTAAGATCGGTTTAACATCTCTAAGATAATCAATTTTTGATGGTTTTGTTGCTATTTTGATGGGTTCAGGAGGCGAGTAAGAACAGCCTCCTATCAAAAGAAGTAAAAAGAGTAATAAAAGAAATTTATAGTTCACATTTAATCCTGAAATATTTTAAATATTATACATGATTAAAAATTATTACTAGTGATGATGCGCTTCTGCTTCTACTTGTTGCCCTTTAGCATTGATAATATTAACCTCATGGTGGCTTACAAAACCAAGGTTAATCATCTTTCTAAAAAAGGGATCTGACTCATTATCCCCAATGTCGGCAAAGTCAGTTCTATCATAAGCCAAGACCTCAGCAAGGTGATTATTACTTTTATCTAAGGTTTCAATCTTACTAAGGGCGTAGTGATAGGCCACCTTCCCTTTTTGTTTAACCTCTAAGTCCACTAAAATATCTTTTGATTGGTTCCATACCATGGTAATCTCTCTATCGTCATCACTTTTAGCATAATGCGCAAGTTTACAACCTGCTTTCTCTTCAATCACTACCTTATCAAAATCAAAACTCTCAGGGTTCATAATATTTTTTTTCTTCTGCCAAGCACTGTTTTGGTTTTCCATCTTCAGATCAATCACTTCATATTCAATACTGCGCTTATCTGCATCAAAACCACGAATCAAATAGGCCTTATCATTCGCCGTTTTGTGCCACACTTCAGTAACACCCTGAGCTTTATACTCAAAAGCACTCTGCTTAGGTGCACGATAATAATTCAGTTGATTTTCACCCTGTGGTGTTTGAAAGGTGTAAGATGCTTTAAAATTTGTAGTGTCATTAAGTTGGCATCCACTTGTGTTTGCAAAAATAGGTAGGTTTAAAAGTAGTAGTAATACAGCTGTTTTTTTCATCATTATTCTCGTTCTCTTCTTAAAATATTTTTCACGCTTTACCTTAGCAAAGGTGCGACTGACCTCTTTGCACCTTTACCAAGTCATTTAAACCTTATTGGTTAGTAAGGTTACCCATTCTCTCCATAACATGAAAGATTAAGTTTTGCTCATTTTCTCCTGAAAGAAGGTGAGCCCCTGGTCCTTTAGCATAGATAGCCACATCTTCACCCGCATGTGTTTCTGAGCTTCTTGGTACTGTAACCTCTTGATGAAAACCTGGGTTCGTCGTATCAATCGCAGAAAGGTCGATACGACCAGCTGTAATCGGCTGAGCATACCCTGCATCTGCATTCGTTTCAGACCCAAGATCCATCGCCCCACGTCCATTGGTATACCCAAGCGTCGTATACGGCATATCATCCGCAGCCAAATCATCTGTTGTTTTAGGTGCCCCACTAGAATCCGTTCCTTGTACCTTACCTAAGATTGGGTTACCACGTTTTGGGTATCCCGCAATGGTAAACACATGAGAGTGATCCGCGGTTACAATGATAAGTGTATCTTCATCATTGGTCATCTCATCTGCCATTGCCACTGCCTTAGCAAACTCAATCGTATCTGAAAGTGCATTATACGCATTACCCGCATGGTGTGCATGATCAACACGACCTGATTCAACCGTTAAGAAGAAACCTTTATTTCCTTGTTGTAGTGACTCAATCGCTTTGTGTGTCATTTCTGTCAATGATGGCTCACCGGCTACATCATTAGCGCGGTCTTGTTCATACTGCATATGTGAGCTGTTAAACAGAGCAAAGATTTTCTTACCATCGCTTGCGTCAGTTGCATCAAATTCAGCTTGTGTCTCAATATATTTTCCTTGAGGATGCGCTGTTTTCCACTCTTGTCTTAGATCTCTTCCATCTGTACGTTTACCACTTTTGCCTTCAAGATCGGTTGTTGTTGTTGGAATGAACTCTCTACGTCCACCTCCCATAACCACTTCAATACCATCACCATAAGAGAAGTTGATTAACTGGTCTGCAATATCTTTACATCCGTTGTCAATTGCCTCTTGAGGAAGTTTCGCATTGTTTTCCCAGTTACGCTCAGAAGAGTGTGCATAAGTAGCTGCTGGTGTAGCATGTGTAATTCTTGCCGTAGAAACAACACCCGTACGCATTCCCTTATCCTCAGCTAGTTCAACAGCTGTCATTACCTCATGTCCCAATGAACTCGCACAATTGGCTCTATCACTCGCATCAGAGACCGATAAAACACCGGCCTTTGATTTTACACCTGAAATCATGGCTGTCATTGTTCCCGCTGAATCGGGTGTTTGTGCATTCGTATTATAAGTCTTAGACAGACCTGCAACAGGAAAAGTATCAAAGCTTAGCATATTCTCTTCACCACTTTCACCTCTGTTTTGTCCCTCTAAGATACGTGCTGCTGTGACTGTTGAAGCACCCATTCCATCCGCAACAAATAAAATAACATTTTTAGCCGCACCACGTTCACTAATATAGCTCTGTAAATCAGCTGTTTCTATACGTTCAATCCCTGCTTTAAACCAAGCGTTCTTAGATTGTTGAACAGGTTTTTGAACTACTGGCGGTTTTGGATCCTTAAGGTTTTGAGTATCTTCACCACCACATCCTGCTAAGATTGCAATGGTTACTGCACTTAAAATTAATGATTTATTAAACATTTTCATATTCTTCTCCTCCCTTACTTCGCGCCAAGATCTGCGGCGGTATTAATGATATGAAACACAACATTTTGTTCCATAACCCCTTGAGCGTAGTGTGCTCCTGGTCCTTTGGCGTAGATAGCAATATCTTCACCTGCATGTGTTTCTGAGCTACGTGGAACTGTTGCTTCTTGGTGAAACCCTGGTGTTGTTGTATCAATAGCTGAAAGATCAACACGTCCACTCATATGAATTGCCTCATCATAACCTGCGTCCGCGTTCGTTTCAGCGCCTAAATCATGGAAACCATTTCCATTGGCATACCCTAATGTCGTGTACGGCATTGCATCATCTGCTAAATCATCCGTCACCTTACCTGAACCATCAGAATTAATCCCTTGTACCTTACCTAAGATTGGATTACCACGTTTTGGATAGCCTGCAATCGTAAATACATGAGAGTGATCCGCGGTTACGATGATAAGTGTATCTTCATCATTTGTAAGTGCATCTGCTGCTGCTACAGCTTTTGAAAGTTCTATCGTATCTTCAAGTGCATTATAAGCATTACCTGCGTGGTGAGCATGATCTACACGTCCAGACTCTACCATCAGTACAAATCCCTCATCATTGTTTTGCAGTACTTCAATCGCCTTGCTTGTCATCTCGCTTAAAGATGGCTCACCCGCTACATCATTTGCTCTATCGGCTTCATACTGCATATGTGAATAGTTAAAAAGTCCAAAAAGTTTACTAGTATTACTTGCATCAATGGCGTCAAACTCTGCCTGTGTCTCTACATAGGCACCATCAACATTAGCACTTTTCCACTCAACTCTAAGGTCACGTCCATCGGTACGTTTTCCATTTTTACCTTCTACATCCGTTACAGTATTAGGAATAAATTCTCTACGACCTCCACCCATAGCAACATCAATCCCATCGCCATAATCAAAAGAGATAAATTGTGCTGCAATATCTTCACATCCATTATCAAGTGCTTCTTGAGGAAGTTTAGAGTTGTTCTCCCAGTTACGCTCAGGAGAATGAGCATAAGTAGCTGCTGGTGTAGCGTGGGTTAAACGCGCTGTTGAAACAACACCGGTTGCTTTGCCTTCTCTCTCTGCTAGTTCCATAATAGTAATAACATCATTGTCTAATGATTCCGCACAGTTTGCACGAGCACCAAACTCATTTACACCAATGACACCTATCTTCGTCTTAATCCCTGAAGCCATTGCCGTCATTGTCCCTGCTGAATCAGCTGTTTGTGCGTTTGTATTATAGGTTTTTACCAAACCACTATAAGGAAATGCACCAAAACTTAAGACATTCTCTTCACCAGAGTCTCCCTTGTTTTGACCATCTAAGATACGCGACGCCGTTACTGTAGAGATGCCCATACCATCACCTACGAAAAGAATCACATTTTTTGCTTTGGTCGTTTTTTTGATGTGATTAATTTTTTGCTCTAAGCTTGTTTGAGCATCTGTATACCACGATGAACTTGTTTGTTCATTTGGCAAAACGGCACTAAAAAGTGTTGAACTAAGCAGACCACATAAGGCAGTCGCAAGAAGTGTTTTTTTCATCATATTCCCTTTGATTTTTGGTATGAGAAATTGTAGGAGTGAAGTATTACCTAAGGAGTACGGTGAGATGACAAGGAAAGAACATTTTGGAGACAGCCTTGTAATAAAAGGCTATCAAGAGGTGGGTAAAAAAGCGTTTACGCCTTAGGGTCTTTTAAAAAGGCTAAGGTAAGCGTGTCTTTCCCGTCAATCACTTTCTTTCCAACATTTAGCTTTACGCTATGAAAAAGAAACAACTCTCCAGAGTAATTAATCCCTAAAACAAAGGTATATTCACCAAAAGCATATTTTTTAAGCCCTTTAGGCTCTGTTTTTGGGCTATTGTTATTGAGAAAGAAACAGATCCCATTAGGAAAGTCATGTGAGCGATTGTTCTCTTCTCTCATACTCACATCACCAAGTTCAGATACGACTTGAACTGAAAGTTTATTGTCTAACTCATGGGTTTTAATAATATAAGGTCCATAATTAATTTGCATTTGGTTTTCCTTTTTTTTGCATAGTATATCAGGTTCTTGTTACATCTGGATTATAAAAGTTGCCTATCGCTCATAAAAATATTCTAAACAGCGTTTAAAATCAGAACAGCGTACACAGCGGGCATGTAGTTGTCTCTGTTTTTCAATCGAGATTGAGTATCCATCATTAAACGAAATGGCCCAAGCATGAGGAGCATTCCAAGTATAGGTTGTAGAAGTCCAATAATAACGAGGTTTAAAGTAGATAAAGCCCTTTTGAATCATCCGGCCTTTTTGACGAGAGGTATCAACAATGCTCACAAGTTCAGACTCAGAAGGAAGCCACCAATCATCAAAGCCTCCTTCATCTAACTCTTCACAATACTCTTTAGCATCTTTCCATGTGTGAATGACCCCCTTGTTTTCAGGAACATCTTGCCACATTAAGTAGGTGTTTTCATCAACTAAAACACCCCCAAAGATAGACATCGCATAGAAACTAATAAAAAGTAGTGCTTTTCTCAAAAGGTCTCTTTCTTAAAATTTATACTCTAGTTTAGCCTTAAAGTCTACCCCTTTTTTATGGGTACGAACCACATAACCTTCTTGTGTCCACTCAACATCATCATTTAAGATATTTTGTAACTTAAACTGCACTCCTATCGATTCACTTAATGTCTCAGAATAAACGAGATCAAGCTGGTTAAAAGGTGCTTCATAAATATCTGGATCACCCTCAACCCCTAAAGAGATAATACGCTCACCAATTGTATTATAAAGCAAAGTTACAATTCTACCATCATTTTCATACCCCATTTGAAGGTTAATAACATAAGGTGACTGTCCTTGCATCTGTCTTTCTGGCGTGGTTAAACCATACCGACTTACGGTTGCTGGATTAAGTGTAATGGTCGAGTCAATTAAAGCAAAGTTACCCGAAACATAATAATTCTCTAAAACCGATGTAAACGGCTCTAAATCTTTTCTAAAAGCTAACTCTAACCCAACTAAAGTCGCAGCATCCGCATTGATATAGGTAAAGGTCGGTGTATCATCTTTGGTTTTAATCGTCTCAATCGGATTAATAAAATCTTTGTAAAATGCTCCTACAGAGAACATCTCTTTAGGTGAAAAATACCACTCAAAACGGGTATCATAATGTGTAATATCTGTATAAGTTAAGTTCTCATTACCAAAGATAATATCACCTGTAATCGGATCTTGATAACGTGTCGGTGCAAACTCTCTAAAGTCAGGACGCGTCAGTGTCTCTGCATACGAAGCACGAATTTGCATTTCATCATTAATATGATAAGTTCCGATTAACTCTGGCAAATTATGAGCTGTTTCAATCACATAACTCACAGGGTTTTGAGATGAATCATAGGTCTCAACACGTTGGGTTGAGTTCTCTTTACGAATCCCTGCAACAATTTGAACCGACTCAATTGGTTTTAAATCAACACGTGCATAAGCTGCTGAGATATCATGAAAACCTTGGTAATAATCCGCTGGCTTAAAAGTTGTCCCTAGTCTAATGATATCTGAGTTACTTTGGTTAAAAATAGAGTCAATATTTCCACCACGGTCAATGCCCTTAGCATCTGCACCCGCTCTGTTAAGCTTTGTCGCATAACGACGTGTTTTTGAATCACGCTCTTTGCTCATCTCATATAGACCGACTTCCACATTACTCTCAAATGATTTATCATCTGTTAGAAAGAATGGGTAAACTGCATTTACACGTCCATTCACCAGTGTATCTTGAAGTTCACTTGAAACAAAGTTCATTGAATATTGTGGTGTAATCTGTAAACCATCCACATCTTCAACATAGGTGTAATCTTTGGTTAATGGCTCTAAACGCTCAGAACGACCATATTCAAGAGCCCAACTCACACGAAGGTCTCCTAAAGGAGAAAACTCATGATTACCCTCAAGTTGATTTAACATCAAGCTACGTTCAACCCATGAAAGGAAATAACGGTTAATCTCATTTCCATCTTCATTTGAAGAGTCTTCAAATGAAGAGACATTACTCGCTTGGTTGATGTAAAGGTTGGTCTGCTTAATCTTGTGTTGTTCATTAAACTCATAGGTAAAGGCAAGGGTTCCACCATGTTTAATCTCATTAGAGACAACCTCTTTACTGTCGTAGCTTGTTGGTGCTGTAAAACTACCAACACCTCCACCAAGATTACCACGTGATTGATCAAAGTAGTCCCAGTCATTATCATAACTATAGGTTAAGACATATCCAAAACGCTGATCATCAGGTAATTCAAAAGCATCCCCTACACTACCCGCAATTTTATACCCAGGTTTAATCTTCTGCTTTTCAAAAGCTGCTGCATTTTTAAAGAGATCGGCTTTAATATCGTTATCACCATCGGTGATGTTATAGTTAAAATCATCTGTTTTTTCTAAGGTTGATGTTGATAGGCCACGGAAAAAGTCATATCCCGTAAGATCGCTTCTCTCACCTTGAGCCATATTTTTTTCCTTAAAGGTTGTTTGTGAGTTAAACTTACCCTCGATAGAAGCCTTTGCAAAAAACTCATCAGGTGTATCAATGGTACGAATATCAATGTTACCCCCACCAAAGTTCCCTGGTAAATCAGTCGCATAAGACTTTTGAATCGAAATACTTTTAATCACAGCCGTTGGGAAAAGGTCTAAAGGAACAACCCTTTTCGTTGGCTCTGGTGATGGAAGTTCCAACCCGTTTAAAAGAGATGAAGAATATCTATCTCCTAAACCACGGATATAAACATATTTTCCACCCACTAAGGTCAATCCAGAAGCACGTTTAAGTGCTGAGGCTGCGTCACTATCACCTGACTTCGCAAATTGTTCTGAACCCAGTACATCTTCAACAGCCGACGAGTTACGTACCTCATTAATAGACGAGGCAACAGAGCCTTCAACATGTGGTGCTAACACAACAAACTCTGAAAGTTCCATTGAGGCAGGAGACATCTCGTAAGACTTATTCACAACCTCATTCGCTAAAACACTAAGCTTAATCGTTTGCGCAGAAAAGCTTGAGTGAATGATAGATACCGTATACTCTCCAGCAGGAAGCTTTAAGCTAGCATTACCATTTTTATCTGTTTTAATATTAACACTTTGACCTTGAACAAAAATACGTGCATCAACAACAGCTGAACTATCTTCAGATGAAACAAGGTTGATTAAAACATCCCCATTTTCTTTTACAGTTGTGTTTGTATCAGTTGCAGCTGCTTCGACAACAGGACTTTCACTGTCTTCAAAGGCAACGCTCTGATCTTCTTTGAGTGAAACAATAATCTGAGACTCTTTGTTTTTCTTAATGACAAAAGGCTTCTTAACAAAGACTTGTGGCTGGTTGTTTTCAACGGTGACCGCTTGAAGTTGGTAAGTCCCTACGGGTAAAACCGTATTTAAGTACCCATCTTCATCCGTCACAAACTCTGCATGCTTATCATAAGCATCAGGCATCTTAATCATAACAGCATCGCTCTTTTTAAAGATAACAAGCTTCTGTTTGCCCATCGGCTTTCCATCTTTTAAAAGATAAAATGAAAGACTTCCTGTATCTATTGCCCACAACGAGGCCATTAAACTCACTAAGAGTACTAAACTTCTCATAACTCACACTCCCAATGATTGTCTTTACACTTTTGCATATTTTTTCGTAACTCCGTTGCCTTTGAGAAAAGGTCAGGACGTGTTAACTGTTTTAACTGTTCTTCACTTTTATCAAACTCTGCACTCATGTAATATGAGTATGCAAGAGCATAACGGATGCTCTCATCTTCAATTAATTCACTTCTTTCTAAGGCTTTTTTACTCGCAATAATACGTTCATAAGCACCAAATTCAATGAAGATAGCAATACGCTGTTTCAACTTCTCTTTTTGATCAAGCATCTGAGAGTTTTTATATAAAGAAATAATAAACTCTTGAGCACGACGCATCATCTCAGCCGCTTCTTTGGTGTACTTATCATCTTCTATTGAAGCTTCATTGAACAGATCCGCTGCGGCTTGAACCATCTCTTTATCAAGATAAAGATGCGCTAACATTACCGTTACTTCCGCACTGGTATTAAAACGAATGTTAGCCTCTTCTGCTAACTCTATCGCCTTATCTGTGTCACCACTTTTACGAAGTGCTGCTATAAAAGAGAGGACAGTCTTTTCTGTTGGCTTCGCATTTTTTAAATAAACCTGTGCATCACTCAGTGCTGATTGATACAGCTTTAAGGTTACAAGGTAATTAAAACGCTGCTTATAAAAGTTCCACTCTTTTGAAAACTTTTTCATCCCTTCACCTAAAACAACTAAGGCTTCATTTTGCTTGCCTAAACGCCAGTTACATTCTGCTTTTAAAGAGACAACAGAAGGCTTTTCATCCGCAACCTTACCCGCTTTTTCAATAGCATCAAGTGCGTCTTGAAACTTTTCTAACTTAAAGCTGTTTTGCGCAACATAAAGGTAAAGCGCCTTATCCACATCTTCAAAGCTAAGTGCTTTTAAAAAGTGTTGGTTGGCCTCTTCATAATTTCCTAGCTTAGTAGAAACAAGCCCTTTAAGCGTGTAAAAACGACCAAGGTCTAGTGTCTCATCTTCTAGGTCAACCTGTTTTAGTTCATCATTTGCACGATCAACAAAACCATCTTTTAACAGTAGTGCGGCTAAAGAGACATGATCAATCTCATCCGCTGCTTTTTTTTCCGCTGCACTAATATTGAGTGAAACAAGAAGAAGTAAAATTAATATTTTTTTCATTATCTTTCCTATTGAAGATCAAAGCGAACTTTTTGTTTCGCCCAGACCTTAACCGCTTCACCCTTATATTGGGCCGGTTTAAAACGCCATGTTTTCACACCATTTACAGCAACATCATCAAAAACATTTGCCGGTTGAGATTCTAGCACTTTTACCTTCTCAACATCACCACTTTTGTTAATCAAAAGATTCATTAAGACATAACCAGAAACACCAGCTCTTCGTGCTTTTTTAGGATACGCCATTGCACTACGTTCACTTGGTGTTGGTGCCACATCAACAGAGTCTTCACTCATAACCATGTTTTTACCAACATCACCTAAAAGGGCATCATCCATGTTCATATCTTCCGCCATAAAAGCATCTAAACCAGTATCAATCCCACTAAGTGAGCTTGAAAGACTTGGTGCTGGCGCAGTACGCTTTGGTTTTGAAGGCGCCTTTTTTGGCTTTGGTTTTGGCTTTGGTTTAGGCTTAGGTTTTACCACCTTTTGCGCAACAAAGTCTAATGACTCTTTTTTTGGCTTACTCTGATCTAGACCGCCAATGTTATTCATATAGATAACAAGGCCAAATACAAAAATCAGTCCAAAGACCATCCATGCAATAGACTTAAGCTGCTTCACCTTAGCCTACTTCTTTCTCTGTAGCCACAGCAACATCTTTAGCCCCAGCCATACGACATTGATCTACTACTTCGATAAGTTTGTTTACTTCAATACCATCATCCGTTACAACTAACACTGAACGCTCTGTACTTGCGCGTAGCATATCACGTAACTTGCCTTGAATAGCCCATGTTTTCACGGGTTGACCATCAATATAAGAGTCACCTGCATTGTCAATATAAACACGAATCACCTTAGAAGATGCCTTTGATGCTGATGAAGCACCTGGACGGTTAAGGTCTAACTTCATATCTTTAACAAAGGTCGAACTTACCATAAAAAAGATTAATAGGATAAAAACCATATCAATCAGTGGCGACATATCAACGCCTATTTCTTGCGATTTCTTTTGTCTAAAACGCATCTATACTTCCTTATTGTTTGTGCAAACAATGTCTTTAATCTGTTCTAGATCCATCAACATTTTATCTGCTTTTCTTTGTAAAAGGTTCCCGATAATAAGACCAGGAACGGCAACAACCAAGCCAAGCTGAGTTGTAAAAAGTGCTTGAGAAATACCCCCAGCAATACCACCACTTTGTGAAAATAGTGCTGCATCTGCTAGTGAGTCAAAGGTCTCAATCATCCCAATAACAGTCCCTAAAAGACCAATTAACGGTGCAGCTGCTACAATCGTCATCACAAGTTTAGAATATCTCGTAATCTCTACACTGTATTTATTGAAAGCATCTGTAATATAAGCTCTTGTCACTTTCGTATTTCCATGTGCTTTTACAATATCAATCGCTTCAACGACGGCACCATCTATCATTCCCTTAGGTTCACTACGGATACCCTCAGAAAACTTTCTTACAAGGTTTCTTACTGCTGCATTTGAGCCACGATTAAGTGTGTAATAGCGGTATCCTAGCGCATACCAAAGGACGATAACGCTAAAGAAGAGTGGCCACATTACGAGACCACCGCTATTCATATAACCTTCAAACTGCTCAAAGCCTAGTATTAACGCTTCCATCTATGACTGCTTTGAGTACTCATTAATAAGGTGTAAAGCTGAGTGCTCCATGCTGTCTTTGATACGCTCTGCCCATGCTGAAAGTGTATTTCCTAGCATAAGTACTGGAATCGCTACAATAAGACCAAGCTCTGTTGTAACAAGTGCGATTGAGATACCACCTGAAAGTAGTTTCGGATCACCCGTTCCAAACTCAGTAATGATGTCAAAGGTTGCAATCATACCCGTTACTGTTCCTAAAAGACCTAGAAGTGGAGCAACTGCTGCAACAATTAAGATCATTGAACCAAAACGGTCAAGTCTTCCACTCTCATGTAAGATAGATTCAGATACGATATCTTCGATATGCTCACGGTCTCTATCAAGGTTACGGATTGTTGCTTTAATAACCCTAGCAGTTGAACCTTTTTGCTCTTTAATAGAAGCCAATGCTTTCTCTTTACCTTCGCTAAGAAGTACATTTAAAGCTGAAGCTGCAAGTTGAACATTTGACTTACTCGCTCCCATTAAGAAGATAATTCTAAGTGCAACTAATACTAAGGCTGCAAGACCTAAGACAATGATAATCCAACCGATGATACCACCCGAGTTAATTACAGAGAAAACAGTCTTTTTAGCCGCTTCTTCAATCTCTTTATTTGCATTTTCATATAAAAAGATATTTACATTTTCACCTACTGTTCCACTCTTAAGTGCTTGTGCACTTTGTGCTGAACCATCAGCCTTCCAAACTTTTAGTTTACCTGCACCTGCTGGTACTAAGGCACCTGCTACATCATCAGAAATACCATAAGACGCGATGTTACCAACGCGGATGATTTTTCCACTTTTTTCACTTCCATCGGCTACATAAAACTTACCATTTTCTGTTCTTACCTGAGAAAGCGTTGTAATTAGGGTATCTGCTTCTTTGAAAACTGTTTTTAAAGAATCTTGATAATCTTCTTTATTCACTTTAACTTCAACACCATAAGGTGAAAGTGCAGACGTTGACTGCATCATCACTGTTTCAATGAGTGAAGTATCATCTGAAACTACCTGTGCATTTTGCTGTACTCTAAAAAGATCTTCTTCAAGTTTCTCACTTAAAGCATTTTTCTTTAACACAACATTTTGTAAAACAGAAAGTTCACGTTTTGCGGTGCTAATGTTTTTACTTTGTGTGCTTTTCACATCTTTAAGACGTTTTTGTAACATCTGCTTTTGTGCTTTTAAGTAAGCAAACTCTTTAGCGTATGCACGCTCTAATTCTGTCTCAGTCGCTGCAAAAAGTGACAGACTTAATGCCATTAAAACTACTAATATTTTTTTCATTATTTAGCCTCCGTCATAACGATTGCGCTTGGAAGCGTGAAGTATCCTGAACGAATCTGTTTTTTAAATGAATCAAATAGAGCAAGAATCTCATCTTGTTCTGTTTTAGAGATTGCTTTTTTGAAGTACCAACCCGTTACATCTTTAGAAGCGTAACCAACCGTGTCATCTGGAAGTTTAAAAAACATTCCCACCGTACCAATACGAGCTACCTCAGCAAGACGGTCTTGATTATCAATGTTAATCGTCTGTTTGAACAGACCATTTTCCTTAGACATACGAAGGGCATCACCATAAGCATTCCATGTTAAAGCAAGTGCTTTTTGAGGTGTAATAAGATTACTCTCAAGTTGTGTCTTAATTTTTTCAATATCAGCAAGTCTATCTTCTGTTTTAAAAGGGATAGAAGCTTTAACATTGGCTTGCATCAATGCAATTGCATCAAGAAGCAGTGGTTTAAGTCCATCAGAGTTTTTACTCGCTTCTGTAATCTCTTTTCTTACCTTATCAAGTTCACGCTCAATCTGTTTAATCTTAAGATCTTCTCTTGCTACCACTGACTCAAGGTCATTCTTTTGACGAAGTAGTGATTTCATAGATGCCTTATAGCTATCTTTCTCATCATTAATAGATGCGTCAAGCTGCTCAACGTCCGCTCTTAGCTTCATCAGTGACTCCGCCATATTTTGTGTGGACGCATAAAGTGTTGATGATCCTAACAGTGTTACAACCGCTATGCTTAGCATTGATTTTCTCATGCAATCTTCCCTTTGGTTTTATATGGTGGAATAATAGAGTAGTAAGATTACTTTATTGTTACTTCAATGTTACATTTTGGTTACATTCATGGTATTCACACGATTTGTAGCGAGTTTGAAAGCTAACTAATTAAAAAAATAGAGATTTTTTTGATCTTAAGACAACCCGCTGTACCCAACCTTAAACGCAATCTGTTCTATATGTATTTTCATTATTAAATGTATCACCTCTTTCAATGCTCTCATCTCTTAATCTTAAGTTACATTTGAAATAAAATGAAAAAGACTAGACCTTGTTACATTTTTGTTACAAAAATCTATTCACGTAACCATGATCTGTTTTAAGATGTTTTAGAGCCTCATCTAAATGAATTAAACGTTATAATAAGAAAAATTAAATTAGACTTCTTGCAAAACCCCTTGTAGCCTCAAAAGCAAAAAGAGGGGTGAGATTAGAAAAAATCTTTTCTAAGTCATAGCCGTAGCTCTGGCGATGAAAAGTTTTTTATAAGATTGCCTCTCTTTTTACTTCCCGTAGGGCAATTCATACAAGAGCATGAGCCGTCGTTAGGACCCTTACAGCATAGAATGACTATGCCTTCAGGAACCTGCCTAGCTCATTACTCTTGTATGAAATGTTGAGACTGCAAGGGGTTTTGCAAGAAGTCTATTATGGAAAAAGCGAATGTATGTACCTATTATCCTAAGAAATAGCCAAAGGGAAATCACCCTCAACTCGGATGAACAAAACCTCAAAACTCTAGACTGCATTGGATGTACCTTATGTTAAAACTACACCATTTTTTTTTAGCCAACCTGCTTGGTCTTGTCCTGGCCGTATTTTTCAGTATATCTCTTATTAGCTATTTCTCTATCAAAAACTTTGTTATTAGTGAATCTAGAGAACAACTTGAACTCAACATCAAACTACTGCAACTCTCTAATCTTGAAGATGTGAACTTACAGACATTAAGCCAGAAGGTTCATTTAATAACGCATGACCGTATTACTATTATTGCACTGGATGGTACGGTCTTAGCCGACAGCTCTAGTGATGCTACACAAATGGAGAATCATGCACATCGAAAAGAGATTCTTGCTAGTAAGGATACAAACTTCGCACATGCTATACGGTACTCAACTACAACGCATATGGATTACCTTTATGTTGCAACAAAACTAAATATTAACAAGCAGGATCTCTACCTTAGAATGGCTGCCCCTCTTGACAAGATTATGTCTAATTTCTACGCCGTTTGGATGCAAATAATTGTCGTTTTGCTCTCTTTTACCCTTATTGCCATTGCCCTTGCCTTTAACATGAGCAAAAAGGTGCGCTATGATATTAAACAGATTACCAACTACCTTGAAGCCATCACCAACAAAGAGTATAAAGCCGTCATTAAGACACAGCACTTTAGTGAATTTCTCTACATTGCACTCAATCTTAAAGAGATGGCTAAAAAACTCCTCACACGCTCTAAACAGAAACGAAAATACACCGCTAAACTTCGTCTTATAAACCGTCAAAGAAACGATCTTCTCTCCGCTATCAGTCACGAGTTTAAAAATCCAATCGCAGCAATCTCCGGTTACTCAGAGACACTCATTGATGATCCTGACATCGACCCTAAGATGCGCGAACGGTTTTTACAAAAGATACAAAACAACACTGCTAAAGTTACCGACATGATAGATCGTATCGCCTTTACTATCAAACTAGAAAACAATGATCTTCAACTGCGTCCTACTAGCTTTGACCTTAGCACCGTTGTTAAAGAAGCTATCCAAAACCAAAGTTCTAAATACAAAAACAGAACCATCACCTTTGATGAAAAACCATTAACTATATATGCCGATAAGATTATGATCGATACAGTCATTACCAACCTAATTGATAACGCCTTAAAATATTCACAAGATGATATCAAGGTCCTCTATAAGAACTCAGAACTTTTAGTAGAAGACAAAGGTATAGGCATCGGTGAAGAAGAGATACTTAAAATAAGCTCTAAATTCTATCGCGTTGAAAAAAATACTTGGGACAACTCAATGGGACTAGGTCTTGCCATCGTTAGTTATATCTTGCAGTTACATAATAGTGCACTCATTATTAAAAGCAAAGAGAATAAAGGTTCAACTTTCAGCTTCTCTTTTGAGCCGATGAAGCAATAGAGCTTTTGTAAAAACTCTACTATAGAGCATGCTTGTAATAAGTAAGTTAATAGTCGTTGATAAATAAGCTTAAAGAGAATAAGTTAGTGAGATAGAAGAAAGAGTACATCTAAGATGAAGCTGTACCCTACTGTTGAAGAGATGTCTCTTAGGACATAATCCCTTGGATGATATAAAAGACAGACGCTGAAAGTAAAGCGGCGGCAGGTACCGTAATCACCCATGCCGCAATGATTTTCATAATAGCACTACGTTTAACATACTTCGTCTTTTTAGCACGTTTAAGGTGCTTTTTCTCAGCCTCGATTTTGGCTTCTTCTTCTGCAATTAACTGCTTTAATTCATCCATACGTCGGTTCTCCTCTTCTGATCTTAGCTCTTGGGCTTTCAACTGTTTTAGTTCACTCTTATGTGTTTTCTTCTGCTGTTTGTCTTCTTGCAGTTGATGTTCTTCTGCTTCAATACGCTCTTGCTCCGTTGTGGTTGAGAGGTACTCACGTAAAAAGCCAACACCAAAAATACCACCGATAGCGATGTGTGTTGAACTAACGGGTAGCCCCAGTTGAGAAGCGATAATAACAGTTATAGAAGCTGCCATCGCAATCGAGTAAGCACGAACTTGATTAAGCTGCGTAATCTCACTTCCTACTGTTTTAATAAGTTTAGGACCATACAGTGCAAGCCCTAATGAGATCCCGATAGCACCAATAAGCATAACCCATAAAGGAATAGAGGCCTTTGATGAAATACCCGCACTGTGAACGGCATCTACAACTGCTGCTAATGGCCCAATGGCATTGGCAACATCATTCGCACCGTGTGCAAAACTAAGCAGTGCCGCCGCGAAGATCAATGGAATCGTAAAAAGAGAATTAGCATCTTTAGATGTATTTTCTAATTTGGCAGATGCCTTAGCAACGCGGGGTTTTACAACAATAAACGTAATCACTGCAACAATGATACCAATCACAAGACCATGCATTAAGGTAGGCTTTTTTGTCACTTCCATCGCAATTGGTGAAACAGCATTAAATGTTTCAATGATACTTGGCCAAATCTTTTTAAGACCCTTAAGCGTCAAATAGGTTACAAAAGCAAAGGCCATAACAGAAACATAGATTGGTACCATTTTATTCATAGCGGCTAATCTATCTTCTTTATAAAGAATGCTCTTTTTGATGGTATAAAGAAATGCTGCAGCAATCACACCACCTAAAACTGGTGAGATGACCCATGAAGCAGCAATTTTACCCATCGTACCCCAATCAACAATACTAAAACCAGCAGCAGCGATACCACCACCCATAACACCACCCACAATAGAGTGTGTTGTTGAGACAGGAGCACCAACCTTCGTTGCAATATTAAGCCATAACCCACCTGCAAGAAGGGCTGCTGTCATTGCCCAGATAAAGTGAGAAACATCCACAAATTGAGAAGGATCAATAATTCCTTTTTTAATCGTACTGACAACATCACCACCAGCGATGATTGCTCCACCTGCTTCAAAAATCGCAGCTATAAGAATTGCACCCCCCATAGTAAGTGCTTTTGAACCCACTGCAGGCCCAACATTATTTGCAACATCATTCGCACCAATATTAAGGGCCATATAGGCACCAAAGAGTGCTGCAATCGCTAAAAATGCTTGATTTTCAGCTCCTGCATTAATGCCGAAGGCATACCAAAGCACTAGTGCCATAAAGGCAAATGCTATTCCTAGGCGTAAAAAGTCATTTTGTGTACTCTTTATCGCTTTTTTTTCCATCTTTTTGACCGTGTGGATATCCATTCAATCCGTTCCTCAACGCTTTAGTATCGGAATTTTGCCTAAGAAAAATTACATTAAGGTTACACTGCATAAAGATAAATTAAACATAGCAATATTGAATGTATCGTGTTATAAAGGTAGCTTAGCGAAGAAAAAAAATCGAAGATAAAATGAGAAAAAGGCCTTCCCTTTTCTCAAGTAAGAAGAGTTACTACGGTGCCCATACCCATGAGAAGTCAGTTTGATTTCCAACGGTAGGATAAGCTGCAATCAAAGTACTATAATCAGTTGTAATCTCTTCCATCACTGTTGCACCAACGCCCACTGTTGGTGCTGTAGTATCAACAATTCCTTGAATTTCTGGTACTGTTGTATCTCCAAAAATATTTGATAAAGTATCTTCAAGCTTACCCGCATAATATATTGCATTAGCTTGAGCCAACACTATAGTACCTGAATAAGCCAGACCTTGAATCAATGTTAAAGCAGAGCGTACTTCAATAGCTGCTTTTCCAGAATTATTTGTAATAATCAAACCATTACTAAGTTTTCCAGCAGTCCCCTCTCTATGCATGATTCCTTGTCCACCTGTACTAACCGTTCGTATTGTAAAATTAGTAATTATTGGATTAGAAATTGGCGTTGCAGCTTCTTTCAATGTGCTACCACCATTATTATCCGTTTCAAAACCACGTGAACCCGTGCCATCAACATTACGTTGTTCAACATACACATTTGTTGCTGAACCAGTCCAACCGTGGTCCCAGTCTAAGCTATCATCTGCATTATTAAAAAGATACAGATTGGTCATATTCACCTTACCACCCCATACTTCAATACCATCATCTAAAGAACCAATTACTGCGATATTATCAATGGTTGTTCCCGAACCAATTCCACCAAGACTTAGACCATTTAATTCTTTATCTGTTTCAACCTCAAAACCTGAGTGTTTAATTTTAATATATTGTAAATTCCCTGAACTTTCCGTGTCATTACAAGCAATAGTTGCATCATCACAACCAAAAATATGTGCTCCAGCTTCGTACGTTTCAATCCCTTTATTGGTTTTAGCCGTGCCAAAAATAGCAAGACCACCCCATTGTCCCTGCTCTGTTCCATTGTTAAGACCGGCATGGTCTTGAATAGAAGTCATCACGATAGGATCTGCTGATGTACCCACTGCATTAATGGTTGCTCCCTGATCAATTGCAATATACGACTGTCCTGTACATCCTACAATTTTTGCACCAGCACCAATAGTTAGTGTTGTCCCAGCAGGAAAGGTAACTTCACCATCAATCCCATAAATAGCATTCGCACCAATGTTAACATTACCTTGCACTCCTGTTAAAACAGTGAGACCTTCCGATTGACACGTCACCGAAGGTGTATTACCAATACCGTCACCACCATTGTATGGATTAGTAGCGCTTCCACCACCACAACCTGTTAAAAGCAGTGCTGCTATACCTGTTAAAACAAGGCTGGTTAGTTTTTTATCTTGCATTTAAGCTTCCTTGATAGACACGAGTCTTTTTGCTCGCATAATTTTATTGATGGAATAATAAAATAGAGAAGTTACTTTGTTGTTACTGTTAGGTTACATTTTGATTACAAATGGGGATATAGGGAAGTTGTAGAGGAGAGAAACTTTCTAAGGAGTTCCTTAGAAAGTGTGCAGCTTAGGACTAGTTAGTCGCCCAAGTTGGCATTGCTGTAACATCAGCACCTGCTGTTGTTGCATTAGCTTTAAGTGTTGATAATGCTGTACCAGCAGCATCATACGTTACTGTTGCACCAAATGTGTCAACAATATCAAGTACTTGTGTATCTGTAACATCACCAAAGATATTATCAGCTGTGTTTTCTGCTGCACCTTTATAATGAAGACCTGCTGCTTGAGATAGTACCATTTCACCTGAATAAGCAAGGCCATTTGTCACAGTAGTCGCTGAACGAAGCTCGATATTTGCTTTACCAGCATTGTTTGTAATGATAATACCATTAGAAAGTTGACCCGCTGTACCCTCACGGTGAACGATACCTTGACCACCCGCTGCTGCAGTTACAATAGTAAACTGATCAATAGTTGGATTAGAAATTGGTAAAGCTACCTCTTTAGTTGTACTACCACCATTATTATCTGTCTCAAAACCACGTGAACCTGTACCATCTACGATGTTTTGTTCGATATAGATGTTTGTTGCTGAACCTGTCCAACCGTGATCCCAGTCAAGGTTATCATCAGCATTGTTATACATATAAAGGTTCGTCATAGCCACTGTACCACCCCATACTTCAATACCATCATCAAGTGAACCGATAACCGCGATATGATCAATAGACGTTCCTGAACCAACACCACCAAGGCTTAGACCATTAAGTTCTTTATTTACTTCAACTTCAAAACCAGAGTATTTGATTACAATGTATGAAAGAGAACCTGAATTATCTGCATCATTACATGTAATTGTAGAGTCATCACAACCAAATGTATGATCTCCTGCTTCATAAGTTTCAATACCTTTATTACTTGTAGCCTTACCAAAGATGCTTAACCCACCCCATTGACCTTGAGAAGTAGCTGGTAAAGGAGACCCATCAACATCAGATGCTGCTGTAAATACAATTGGCTCTGCTTCAGTACCATTTGCAATAATTTTAGCACCTTGATCGATTGCTAAGTAAGATTGTCCTGTTTTACCAAAAAGTGTTGTACCTGCTGGAATTGTGATTGTTGTTCCACGTACTGAAACTTCACCGTCAATTGCGTAAATCTTATTTTTATCAAGTGTTAAAGCTGAAGCTAGGCTCTCATCTAAACAACCACGTAAAACTACTTCTTCTTTACCAAGAAGTGTACTCCCTGAAGAAGTGATTGAACCAACCGTTGTACATGTACTTGTTGTAGCTGTATCAGCTGGAAGTGCAGCAGCACCTCCGCCTCCACCACCACAACCAGTTAATGCTACCATACTAGCTACAAGAGCGCTTAAAACAATTTGATTCGATTTCATGTGAATCTCCCTTTTAAAAAAATGTTAACGGCAGTATAAAAAAGTCTGATTACTCTTTGGACTCCTTTTAGCTACAAAACTAGGACAATTTAGATACATTTTGATAACACCGTTTTTGAGATAATGTAACCTTCTTGCAACCAAGTTGCCTTATCATTTCCAACACGAAAACACTTATATTAATAATGTAAGATATAATTTGTAAATGTGCAACTATAAGGGATAGCATAAAAGATGAAAGCACTGATATTAATCGTTGAGGATGACAACGACCTGCTTGAGTTACTTGAGCATAGGCTTCAAAAAGAGGGGTATGAGACCTTAGGGTTTGTAAGTACCAAGTATGTTAAGAAGGTTTTAGAAGAAGAGGCCATTGATCTTATCTTAATGGACAGAAACCTTCCCGATATCGAAGGGAGCGAATATATCTCTTTGCTAAGAGAAAAGGGAATGGATGTCCCTGTTATCTTTCTTTCGGCTAAAGACAGTAATGAAAACATTCAAGAAGGTTTTTTACGTGGAGGTGACGATTATGTTACCAAGCCTTTTGAGGTGAAAGAGCTGCTCTTGCGTATTGAGGCCTTACTGCGTCGCACGAAGAAAGATCTGCAAAAAAAGGTAGCTAGTTTTAAAGATATTCTTTTAGATCTGAATCTCAGAGTTGCTAGCATCAAAGGTGAACCTGTTGAACTGACAAAGCTTGAGTTTGACCTGCTTCACACCTTTATTCAGAACCAAAACTCTGTACTTAAACGTGACTTCTTACTTGAAAATGTCTGGGGAAAAGGGAAGACAACTGAAGAGCGTACGGTGAATGTCGCCATTAAACGTCTCAAAGAGAAGATTGATCATAATCCAGATCACTCCTACATCAAAACTATTCGTGGTATTGGTTATACAATACATTAATTGATACACTTCTGCGAGCGAAGCTCCCCTTCGTTACGTTAGCACTGGGCTCTGCTCAGCGCAGGGCTCGCGGCGAGGTAAACCCGCCTTGGGGATGCTTAGGCGAACATTTTCCTCTTAATTTTTATTGTGATTTACTAAGTAATAATTGAATTCCAACATTCATCATTCTATTTCATCCCTCTTTTGATTTTCATACTACAAGAAGTTTTACAAGAAACCTGCTAAGTAACAAAGAGAAGATTGGAAATTTATTTAAAAGAAGTTTAACAAAGAAGAGGCCCATACAAAAGGTGTGGGCCTAAGGTTTGTAAGGATTATACGGCCTGATTAATCATTTAGGCCGACACTCCAGCCTTGACGCCAATCATTACTAGACTCATAAGCACCTACAAAAACCGCCTTATCAAAGAAAGTATTCTGTGTTAGTGCACGGACATCTTGTGCCTGTGTTACACTTCCGATGATATTACTCTCATTTTGATGAAAAAGTTCTTCTACCTTTTTTAAACCAACCCCTGTTGCACTTTTATACGCGAAGGTCTTCTCCTCACACCCTTGTAAAGAGACACTTTGTAACTCAATATTACCTTTTTTAGCACTGGCACGGTCTCTCACACCAAAACATCTGTTAAAATCACTTACTACACCATTGATTAAAACAGCTCCACTTCCACGACGCAGTAAGATACCCTCATGAGAGTCTGCGCTTCCATGCATCTCAAAATTGGCGATAACAGGTCGTGCTATTGGAGTTGCACTGAAGTCTTCACTGAGGTTATCTGCCTCTATACCTCGAGGGTTACGCGAGTTTGTCTGCGTCTGTTTAATATAAACATACTGCATCTTTCCTCGATAGCCATGGTCAGTGTCGATATTATCATCCCCATTTCCAATTAAAACCACATGTTTAAGATTGACGGTTCCACCCCAAAATTCAATTCCATCATCAAAATTGTTATAGACCTCAATATAATCAATCTCTGTCTTATCGCCTACACCGCCAAGGCTGAGTCCATTGAGTTCTTTATCCATTCCAACACTGTTTCCTGCATACTTAATCAATACATAACGCAAGGTACCTGAGTCATCATGAGGATTATTACCACCAAACTTTCCACCCGTTAGGGCAAATTCAAACTGCTCTTGTCCCTCTACATTCGTCGGTGCATTTCCAGCGATAACAATGCCACCCCACTCGCCACGATGGTACTTGGAGGCTAGGCCTAAAACATCTTTTTTAGAGGTAAATACAATAGGTGCTTCCTGAGTTCCTTTTGCCTCGATCTTCGAGCCACGGGAGATAAAAAGATAATCTTCTCCATTTTGACCAAAGATCGTAGTCCCTTCTTGAATATTGAGTGTTGCTGAGTTTCTGTTGTCCCCACCAATAATCACCTCATTTTCTAAGGCCCATAGCTTATCATTAGTGAGGGTGATGCTATCGGTGTAGACCCCACTTAGCTTACAAACATCGCGTTGTCCAATTTTTCCCGTGTGCTTTGTAAACACAGGACAGCTCGTTGATGTGGCTTTAACAACAGGTGCATTACTCGCAAACAGCTCCATCTTATTACTTAACATGGCCATACCCAGCCCTAGTGTCACTGCAAAAACTATTACAAATAGTTTGATCATATTTTTCCTTTAGCTAACGGGGGAGTCCCCGTCTTTTTTACTAAATGGAATACTAGGTTGCTTTGGTTACAAAGATATAACAGCTTTGTTACATTTTTTTCACAATATGCCCTAAACCCTCAGAATCTAGACTTCAACTAGCTTCACACCCTCATCAAGCAAGTAAGCGATATACCCTTTCACCTCACAAGAGGTAATCTCTCTCACCGCTTTTTTATAAAAGTTTACCTGTTTAAGGTGTGATTGTGTGTAGTTCATGGCCGACTTATAATCAATAACAATCCACTCACCCTCTTTTTCAATCAAAAGATCAATATAACGTAGTTCACCCTCATACGAAATCGCTTTTTCTTTGTACACCCTTCCTTGACTTAATTCTAAAAAAGTTTCATCTTCTACCAAAGCAGAGATACGTGCCTCAATAGAATTAAATGCATCCTCACTCAGTACTGCCCCATACCTATTTTTACAGATACTCAGCCCCATAGCCAAAGCTTTCTTATCAAAATCTGGCATCATCTCTAAGGCATAATGCAAGGCAAGGCCAAACTCTATCGCCTTATGATCTTCCTCTTCTAATTTTTCTGCTGAAAGCAGGTCACTTTGCGTCCCATAATAGAAGTTTCTAAAGTTTATCTCAGGGTAGGTGGTTTCTGGTTTTTGGTTTTTGGTTTTTAGTTGTAGGTTTCCGTAAGTTCCTGCACTTAAGCTAAGGTCTTCAAACTTTGAGTCTTTTGACTTATGGATTACAAAGAGTGACTCTTTCGCTCGGGTAAAAGCGACATAAAGCGCATTAAGTTCATCTTCTTTGGAGAGCTGTTTCTCTTTCTCAAGCGCTAAGGCGTACTGTTCATCAAAACTTGCACGTTTACTCATACGAAGGTAGATGTTTTCAAGATGAATACCATTATACTCATAAATAATAGGACTCTTATCTGAAGAGCCTCGCCCTAGTCTATCAAGCACAATAACATGTTCATACTCCAATCCCTTAGACTTATGTACCGTTAAGACCCGCACTCCATTTAGCTCTTTTTGCGCTGCTGAAGCATCAAGCCGCTCATACTCATACAAAAAGGCCTCAATATCCTTGTAGCTAGCAAGCTTTTCCAAAAACAAAAAGATATTCATATCCCCATCATAAAGCTGATACTTATCAACAATCTTTTTAAGCTGGGTACTTAAATCAGAAGAATGGATATCACAAGGATACAGTTTACTAGGTTCTTGGCCGATAAGGGCAAAAAAGTTACGCGCATAAATAGGCTTGTTAAAGTAAGAAAACTTTAGATACTCAATAAGTGCTTTGATATTTTTTTGATTAATCAACTTTGATGTGGTCTCGGTGACGACCTCAATATCTTCTGCTTTGAGAAGTTCTTCAACCTTCGCCCCATCAGCATTCGTAGCCGTTAAGATAGCAACCTCATTGACCTCAGCACCTTGATCAAGCAGTTGCTTGAGTGTGTTTACCATCGTCTCCAAAATCTCTTCATTAAAGATAACCTCAACATAACCCTTCGTTGCGTCCTCTTTAACCTCTTGCGGGACATAGCCTTTGATCTTATCGACAAATACCCTATTGACAAACTCCACCACCTCTTTTTCACTACGGTAGTTGGTTCTGAGTTGATCGACTTGAACATCATAAGCATCCGTTACCGCGTAAAAAAGCTCTTTCTTTCCACCCCTAAAGCGATAAATCGACTGCTTCACATCGCCTACTAAAAACAGAGAGGAACGCTCTTTAGAACCCAGTCCTGAGGTCATTTCATCTATGAGCGGTCGTAAGATCTCAAACTGTATGGTAGAGGTATCTTGAAACTCATCTAGTAACATATGGTTGATATTCGCGTCCAGACGAAAATATAAAAACGCACTATCAATGCGCCCCTTGTTTGCCTCATCCTTCAGAAGATAAAAAACAAGATAGGTAATATCATCAAAACTAAGCTCCTCATCCTGACGCGCCACCATCATCTTCGCTTCAATGTAAGTATCTAAAAGTGAAAAAAGTTCCGCTAAAAAATGTGACTCCTTCGCCTTCATATAATAATACAGTCCCTCTTTTATTGCTTCTAAGAGTTCATCCATACGCGGCTGAAAATATTTTTTATAATGCCAATACTCTAAAGAATCTTTTTCTATCCATGATTTTGTTAAAAGTTCATCAATAGTATCTGCTTTCATTGTTGAAAGCGTACTCGCTTTGATTTCCGTTGCACTAAATAAAGCATATAACTCTTTTAGGCTCTTCATCACCCTCTGTTCGTGTGGGATAAAGTCTTCGGCAATAAACTCAATAGTTCCCATCTCATTTTTCTTAGCATAGAGTTGATTGAGTAGAGCAAAGACATCGGCTAAACGCTTCGAAGCAAGAAGCGAGAGCTTAATCAGCGCCTCATCTTTTCCCTGTGCATTCACAAGCGTTAAAAACCGCGCCATCACCTTCAGTTCATGTTGGGATTCAAAGGTAGAAAAGTTTGGCATTAACCCCACATGCAGTGAAAACTTTCTGAGTATCCTGGCAAAGAACTTATCTAAGGTCATCACCTTAGTATCTGCATTTAAAAGGGCTTTTAAAACCTCAGGACGTTTTGCGAGCAAGTCTTGAGGCGAGCATTCTAAGACCTTAGCAATCTCACCTAACTCCCCCTTATTTTCTAAATCGATAAGGGTATTGACAATACGCTCTTGCATCTCATTGGCGGCCTTATTCGTAAAGGTAAGAGCTAGTATCTTATCTGCTTTTTCACCACTAAAAAGAAGAGAGAGGTAACGTACAACAAGAGAAAAGGTCTTTCCTGAACCTGCTGAGGCTTCATAAGCATGTAAGTCTATAAACATTAGGCTCTCCCGCATAGTTCAGTATAAGGGCAGTAGGCACACTCTTTAAGATCTTCTGTCTTTTCAAAATCAAAAACCTTCGTCTCTCTTAGCTCATCCAAGTAGCCATATAAAAGCTCTAACTTCTGTTCAAGTAGATCTTCTTTTATAATCTTGCCTGATTTTAGATCATAATACCCACACGAAGTAACTTCTCCCTCTTGCTGTGCAAGCAGATAATAAAACTCAAGCTGAAAGTCCGTAGCCCTATCTACTGTTCGTGGGGTGTACTTCGGGTAAGAGCCTGATTTATAATCTAAGACTTCTATTCCCTCTAGGGTTCTGTCTATTCTATCTATGTTTCCCGCCAAGCGGATACCTCTTACCTCTTTTGAAAGTGACTTCTCACACCCTATTACCTCAGCCTCTTTAAAACGTTCTATCTCATTGTCGATAAAAGGTTCAAGACGTTGAAGCCACATCTTCTGCAGGTACTTATCTAAGACCGTATTGGCCGAGGCACTTTTAAGGGCTTGTGCTATGGCGGATTTAAGTTCAGCCTTGTCGCTAAACCTAGACTTGCTCTCATACACCTCTTGCAAGGCCTTGTGCAGTGCATTTCCTATCTCATGTTCTTGAGGTAGGTCTTCTTCTATCTGATGTTCACTCAGCCCATCAATGTAACGATGATAGAATTTTCGTTTACAGGCTAAAAAGCTTTTTAGTCCTGTTGCTGAGAGATTATATTGCGTGAAATCATAAGTGCATTCTATCTTCTGCTCGGCTAAGGCCTCTTTATTCTGCTTATTAAAGAGTATATCCGCCCATTGCGACTCATCATGGGTGACAGCCGTTTGAATTCCCAGTTGTGTTAAGAACCTTGAAGGAACGGCGTCGGCAGCTTGAACATAAGAAATCGCCACCTCTTTGGCACGTAAGAAAAGGTTGTTGTAATAGAGTTTTTGAAGGGCTTCTCTATCATGTGCCCCCGGTAAGCCTGCTTTGATACGTGTAGCTGAGTTTAAAAAAAGGTCTTTTTCACTTTTTCTAGGTACTGTCCCCTCATTAAAATCAACAACAATGACGCCTTCATAAG
>Ga0316207_10000283_pt1 | contig 94627 bp, 99 predicted proteins | sample 6weekpyrite_MG_FD_204943 | JGI IMG/M metagenome (GOLD analysis project Ga0316207, IMG submission 204943) | Microbial mat bacterial communities from mineral coupon in-situ incubated in ocean water Damariscotta River, Maine, United States -... | ecosystem: Environmental > Aquatic > Marine >...
CTAAAGAGAAGATCGATAGCCAGAAATATGCACAATGGCGTGAGACAGTAGAGAACTTTGATAAGTTACACCCTTTAAGCTATGAAGACTCAGATGAAGTGATTAAGCCACAATGGGCGATTGAGCGTTTGGGTCACTTACTAGGTGATGATGCTAATATCTCAACGGATGTTGGACAGCACCAGATGTGGACTGCGCAGTTTTACCCGTTTAGCCGTCCAAGACAGTTTATCTCTTCAGGTGGTCTAGGAACTATGGGGTTTGGTTTTCCAGCTGCCCTTGGTGTGAAACGTGGCTGTCCTGATAAGGTCAGTATTAATGTGACAGGAGATGGTTCTATCTTAATGAATATCCAAGAGTTAATGACAGCAGTCGAGTACAAGCTTCCTGTTATTAATGTCATATTAAATAATAACTATCTGGGTATGGTACGTCAGTGGCAGACACTCTTTTATGATAAACGTCACTCTTCAACGGACCTGTCTATGCAGCCTGACTTTGTGATGTTAGCGGAGTCTTTTGGTGGGGTAGGTTACCGTGTTAAAACAAAAGAAGAATTTGATGCTGCTATCAAAGATGCGGTAGAGAAAAATGTGGTTGCACTTATCGATGTAACAGTAAATAGATTAGAAAACGTTTTACCAATGGTACCATCAGGTGGTTCATTGTTCAATATGATGCTTCCAGAGAATAAGGAGAAATAATGGCAGATGAAAGACGCGTAATATCTGTAATTGTAGTGAATGAGGCGAGTGTTTTATCACGTATTTCTGGTCTTTTTTCTGGACGTGGTTATAACATCGACTCATTAACGGTTGCTCCTATTCCTGAGTCAAAGTACTCACGTATTACTATTGTAACGCAAGGTTCAGTGCGTGTAATTGAACAGATTACCAAACAACTGCACAAGCTTATTCCTGTTTTAAAAGTGTATGAGCATGAGTATCTGGTTGAAAAAGAGATGGCCTTAGTGAAGTTTCCTGTAACAGAGTGCCTCTCTGATATCGCCGCACTGTGTGATGCTTATAATGGTAAGATTGTAAATGTAGGCGAAGAGGTGATTATTGCTAATGTAGCGGATGAGCCGCATAGAGTAGATAACTTCTTAAAAGCGATTAAACGTTTTCATCCTAAAGAGATTGTACGCAGCGGTGTTGTTGCGATGGAGATGTAGTTGAAGCTCTCTGTTATTGCAAAGGCCATCGGTGTTAGTTTTGAGGGAGAAGATGTAGAGGTTGAGGGGATTCATACCTTAGCTGAGGCTTCCTCTTCACAGATGAGTTTTCTAGATAATCCTAAGTATATCTCTCAGTTAGAAGGTACAAAGGCTTGTGCCGTATTATGTAATGCCCAGGCTGCTTCAAGCGTGCCTAAGGGATGTATCGCCCTAGTGGATGAAGAGCCTTATTTAAAACTCGCGCTTGCTTCTAAACTGTTTGCTCCCGAAGTGATTGCAAGTGAAGGTAAAGAAGCTGAGATAGGTGAAAATACCTTTGTAGCACCTACTGCTTATGTTGGAAAAGGAAGTGTGATTGGCAAGAATGTTAAACTCCTTCCTGGTGTGTATGTAGGTGATAATGCAAAGATTGGTGATAATACAATCTTGCATGCCAATGTGAGCGTTTACAGAGATTGTGAAGTAGGGCAGGATTGTATTATTCATTCTGGTACTACAGTCGGGTCTGATGGATTTGGGTTTGCGCATACTAAGCTAGGCGAACATGTCAAAATTTATCAAAATGGAAACGTGTTTATCGAAGATGATGTGGAAATTGGCGCTAATTGTGCCATAGACAGAGCCGTATTTGGCTCTACACTCATTCGTAAAGGGTGTAAAATCGATAACCTTGTTCAGTTTGGACATAATGTTGATATTGGTGAGTATTCTATCTTAGTAGCACAATGTGGTATAGCAGGTTCGACGACACTTGGACGTAATGTAGTGATGGGTGGACAGTCTGCAACAGCGGGTCATTTGACTATCGCACCATTCGCACAATTCGCTGCGCGCTCAGGTATTACCAATGATGTTAAAGATGGCTCGAAGGTGTATGGCGGCTTTCCATTAATGGAACAGCGCACATGGTTGAAATTACAGGCAAAACTGGCTAGACTACTAAAGCCTAAAAATTAAATTCTAAGGATAAATCATGTCAGAAGTTATAAAATTAGATGGAACAAAAAACGGAACAATCTCGGTGACTAAAATCGAAGAGCCTTATGGTAAGGATAGTGGAACGGTAGCGAGTATTGGAATCTCCCTCTCTGGTGACACTCAAAATCCTGATTGGAAGGTACATCTTCCTCTTAATAACTTAGATGAAGTGATTGCAGCCCTTCAAGCACTCAAGTAAAAAAACTCTCTTTATAAGGTTAAGATGAATAAATATTCATTTTAACTTCATACTATCTTCATAATTCTACTTTATACTACCCTTATGAGAAAAAGGTCTCTTGCTAATACCTTTGACTCTATTTTCATTCCTTCCCCTTTGAAGCAGCTTGTCATGCTAAAGGACAAGCTGATATTCTCATGATTAGAAGTTTTTATATGAAAAAAAATTCATTTTAAATTCATGTAGCAGTAATACTCTTTTTTTATTATGTTCTTATCTTAAAAAAGGACGCTTATGCCATCTTATTTTTTTAACCGCTTTAGATTTATTACCCTTGTTATCTTTACTTTTTTAGTTGTTTCGGCACTTACACGTACGGTGTTACTCTTTCAATCTCTAGATAGTATGGATTTATCGTTCTCTCAAGTTTTTGAGATATATGCTATTGGGGCTTTTTATGATTTTGCAGCAGCCACCTATATGATAATTCCTTTTGTCTTGTACCTTCTACTTGTACCTAAAAAGTTTTTTACCCATACAATCCATAAGTTCATCACCTATGCCTTTGTGTATCTACTTTTATATCTTCTGGTCTTTTATGCCTTTAGTGAGTGGTTCTTTTGGGATGAGTTTGGGGTTCGCTTTAACTTTATCGCAGTAGATTATCTGGTCTACACGACAGAAGTTATTGGTAACATACGTGAGTCCTACCCGATGGGTGTTTTGTTGTCTGTGATTGCTTTGCTTGCAGGTGTTTTATTTTTTATCTTTTTTAAATTAAACTTGATTGAGGCTTTACTTAAGGATGAGAGCAGTCTAAAGTCACGTCTGTTTTACAGTGCCTTTTACCTTCTTTTACCCCTTATCTTTTTTAATGTTATCACGCAAGCTAATCCAAAAATTTCTAAAAATCAATTCAATAACGAACTGGCTAAAGCAGGCCTGTACTCCCTATTTTCAGCCTTTAGAAACAACACCTTAGATTATGAAACTTTTTATATCACCGAGGATAAAACTAAAATGGCGCAGACTTTGAAAAAAGAGATTAAGGCAGAGAATGTGAGTCTGGATGAAGGGGTTGTTAAACATATTAAAAAAAAGGGTTTAGAGAAAGACTATAATGTGATGATGGTAGTGGTTGAAAGTTTAAGCGGAGAGTTTTTACACTCACTTCATGGACGTGAAGGCTTAACACCAAACTTAGATGCCCTTGCAGGTAAGAGTCTCTTTTTTGAGAACTTTTATGCTACGGGAACGCGTACCATTAGAGGGATGGAGTCTATCACACTTTCCGTGCCACCAACAGCAGGTCGTTCTATTGTAAAACGTCCGGACAATCATAAGATGTTTTCAAGTGGATTTATTTTTCAAAACAAGGGCTATGAGACAAAATTTATTTATGGTGGACATGGCTATTTTGATAATATGAACGAATTTTTTTCAAATAATGGCTTTGATATTATTGATAGAACCGATTTTAGTGAAGCAGAAGACAGCTTTCATACCATCTGGGGCGTATGTGATGAAAACCTTATGGATAAGGCCCTGAGTGAGGCAGACAAGTCTTATAAGGCGCATAAACCTTTTATGTCCTTTGTGATGACAACCTCAAATCATAGACCTTTTGATTTTCCTGATGGGCGTATTGATATGCCTTCACATTCAGGACGAGAAGCCGCAGTGAAATACACAGACTTTGCAATCGGCAAGTTTTTACAAGAGGCTAAAAGTAAACCTTGGTTTAAAGATACGCTTTTTGTTGTGGTTGCAGACCATTGTGCAAACAGTGCAGGAGAGACTTACCTACCTTTAGATAAATACCATATCCCACTGTTTATCTATGCTCCTGAAATTCTTGAAGCGAAACACATTACTAAGGTAGCAAGCCAAATAGATATTATGCCCACACTGTTTTCTTTACTGAACTGGTCGTACGATAGTAAGTTTTACGGTCAAGACATCTTAGCTGAAGACTTTGATGAACGTGCCTTAGTTGGAACCTATCAACTCTTGGGTCTGTACAAAGATAATCTACTTTCTATCTTAGCCCCTGGTAAAAAGATGTTGGGTTATGAGCCTACAAGCATGAGTGTCTTTGATACAAAGTACAAAGAGCTAAAGGTGCCTCAAACCGCTCAAGACGAAGTGGTTTCTTATTATCAAAGTGCGGCGTACTTGCATGAACGGCATTTAGACCGTTTTTAGTATAATGCAGTATGAAGGAGATGAATGCGTGTTTTAGTGGTCGAAGATGATGAAAAAATTGCTACTTTTATAGCCAAGGGTCTTAAAGAAGAGTCTTATAGTGTTGATATTACCCATCATGGTGATGAGGCTATTTACCTTGCCCAAGTGAATACTTATGATATTATCTTACTTGATCTGATGTTACCGGGTTCAGATGGCTTAGAGGTCTGTTCTAAACTTCGTGAAAAAGAGGTTTTAACACCTATCATCATGCTAACGGCTAGGGATAGACTTGAAGATAAGATAGATGGTTTAGACAGTGGAGCAGATGATTATCTCACCAAGCCCTTTGCCTTTGAAGAGTTACTTGCACGCATACGGGTCCAACTTCGTCAGCATGCAAGTAAGGCAACAATCTTAGAACTTGCTGACCTTCATCTTGACACACGCAGTAGAGAAGTAAGTAGAGCTGGTAAGAGAATAAAACTCACGGTTAAGGAGTATGCCTTACTTGAATTTATGATGCGAAATGTTAAAAGCTTACTTACGGAGACCATTATCAAAGAAAATATAAGCGATATGCAACACCAAAGTATGAGTAACATTATCAATGTATATATCTACCGCTTGCGTAATAAAATAGATAAGGGTTATGAGGTTAAACTCATTCATACCCTAAGAGGTTCAGGCTATATGCTAAGTGATGAAGATGTTTAAAAGTTTAAAAAATAGACTACTGTTTTATTTTTTAATAGCGAATCTTTTTGCTTTTATAGGCTTTGCTCTACTAATTTATGAAACAGCTAAAAAAGGGGTGTCCGATACCTTAGATTCGCAACTTAAGATTTTGTCCTTAGATGCCATAGCAGACCTTATTGACGTAGATGGGTATGTTAATGCAAAAGAGATAGCGCTGGAACTAGAAGATGAGTTTGATATTCGCCCTTTGGAGTTAAATATTCTTTATTATGATAAGGTACTTAAAAAGGTTGTTCATCACTCCTTATCAGACCCCGCTTTAAAAAGTCATTTTGAAGTAGCCTTACATGAAATGGGGCATCTTCATAGTATCTATTATTTTGATAAAAATGAGTACCGAGTCAGTTCTATGCTTTTGTTAGAAGACAAGCAGACAAAAATATTTTTTCAAGCAGCAACTAAAAAAATCATTACTACTCCCTACCTTGAAAACCTATTGCTAAATCTACTTATAACCGTCCCTTTGGTAGTACTATTTTTACTCTTTATCGCAAACTTACTTTTAAGTCAGAGTCTTAACCCAGTCAAGTCTACCATTGACAGTGTTAATGAGATCTCCGTTCAAAACCTATCACAACGTCTCAATGCTAAGAATGCACCCATGGAGATTAAAGCCTTGATTGATACCTTTAATGCCCTCTTAGAGCGACTTGAAAAGAGTTTTGAGCAGATATCAACCTTTAGTGCCGATGCCTCACATGAGTTAAAAACACCCTTAACAGTAATACGAGGAGAGGCTGAAGTGGCTTTAAGAAAAGAGCGAAGCCCTCAAGTGTATGAAGAAGTTCTAAAAACCATTATTAGTGAGAGTACACAGGTTCAAGAGAGTATTGAGCAACTCTTTTTATTGACAAAAAAAGAGAGCAAAGAGCTAAGTGAAAACTTTAAAGAGCTCTATTTAGATGAAGTCTTAGACGATGCCATAGCCTCGCTAAAAATGAAAGCAGAGAGTAGAGAGGTACAGCTTAGATTGACGGCACTAACACCATTAAGTATTCATGCTAATGAGCATCTTTTGAAGGTAGCCTTGAGTAATCTTATTCGCAATGCTATTGCCTATAGTGATAAAGGTAGTATGGTGGAAATTTCATTAACGCTTGATAAAGATAGAGCTGTTTTATGCATTAAAGATCAGGGCTGTGGTATCAGTGAAGAGGAACTTCCTTTTATTTTTGATCGTTTTTACCGTGTTGAGAAGTCGCGCTCGCGTAAAAAAGGGGGAACGGGTTTAGGTTTAGCGATTGTTAAAATGATCTTAGACTTACACCATTATGAGATAGAAGTTCAAAGTACCTTAGCCAAAGGGACAAGTGTATATGTATATATTCCGAAATGAAAAAGTGGGTATTAAGCAGTAAAAGAGAAGTCTAAAAGCTCTTTTGCTTTGGCTGCGAGGGCTTTTGTATCATGTATGGTTGGAAGTTGGTAAGAAGGTTGTAGACGCGCTGCAATAAGGTTTTTAATAGCAACATCTGAATAATCTTTTTCAAAAATAGTAAAGTAGTTATCAACCAAATTTTTTTGATGTAAGGCCGTAATGTTGTTTTCATCAGAATAAAGATTAGAGTTTTGAGCGGCACGTGAGGTAGATACTTTGTTCTCTTGGTTTGTATCAGGTAGGTAGGCGCTAGCATTTGCAACACTTAATTTCATAAGGTACTGTCTTTCATTAAAGTAATATAAAATTCTAGCATATATTGAATAAATAATCAATAAAAGCTAAACCTTCTCCTTAAATAAGAATTTATTATGCTAGAATATATGCTATTGATGTGAATATAGGGATTAAAATGGCACTGACAGAATTAGAGAAGTTGCAAAAAGAAAATGCAAGACTGAAACAGACACTGCGTGAAGAGAGAGAACTGTTTCTAAATGTTAGTAATTCCATTCCTGATCTACTTTTTTTTAAAGATACAAAATTTCGTTATAAGGGATGTAACCAAGCCTTTAGTGATTTTGTTGGCTTGCCTATTGATTTTATTATTGGTAAAACAGATGATGAACTTTTTCCCGTTGAGTTTACAAAGACAAGTAAAAAGATGGACGAAAACGTCGTAAACGCTTTTGAAAAGAGCTCAAATAAAGAGTGGATAAATCATATTAGCGGGCGTAAGGTGTATCTTCATACCCATAAGTTTCCTCTCTTAGACACCAACTCTCAACTCAGTGGTATTGTAGGTGTCTCGCGCGATATCACCCAAGAGTACAACTTTCAGTATCAGTTTGAAGAGTCTCAACATTATCTGATTGAGGCACAAAGCATTGCGCATATTGGCCATTGGGATTGGGATATTACCAGCGGGGAACTCTCTTGGTCAGACGAGATATACAAAATTTTTGGCTACAAAGCCCAAGCGTTTGAGGCTACTTATGAGGCTTTCTTACAGACAATTCATCCAGATGATAGAGAGATGGTCTCTCAGGCGGTTAATGAAGCTATTGAAAAACATGAAAAATATGATGTTTACCACCGCGTTATTTTGCCCAATAAAGAAGAAAAGATTGTACATGAACTAGGGCATGCTATTTATGATAAAGATGCAAAGGCTGTACAGATGATTGGTACGGTTCAAGATGTAACCCATATCCATAAGATGCAAAATGAGTTACAGGAGCAAAAAGAGGTTTTTGAGACTATGTTTGAAGAGGCCTCAGATGGAATGTTGTTACTTGAAGAGGGGAGGTTTACTAGGTGTAATGATGCTGTGTTGAAAATATTGAGAATGTCAAATAAAGAGGATGTCCTCTCCATTCATCCTGCCGAGATGTCTCCTGAATTTCAGCCGGATGGAAGAGCCTCTTTTGAAAAAGCAGAAGAGATGATGCAAAAGTGTCTTAACGAGGGATCTCATAATTTTGAGTGGGTTCATATTCGTAGTGATGGAGAAGAGTTTTGGTCAGAGATTTTATTAACGCGTCTGTACCTTAATAATAAAATGTCTATTCATGTCTCTTGGCGTGATATCTCAGAGCGCAAGGCCTTAGAAGATAACCTAAAACGCTCGAATGAAAATTTTAAGAAACTAACTAAAGAACTGGACAGAAAAGTAGATGAACAGTCCGCGCAGATGATTAAGCAGTCACGTATGGCACAAATGGGTGAACTCTTAAGTATGATTGCACATCAGTGGCGACAGCCCTTAAGTACGGTCTCGGCAGTTTCAAATGCTGTGAAGTTTAAAATCTCCTTATCAGATAAGGATGATGAGACCTCTACCTTTGTGTATGAGCAGATGGGTGAGATAGAAGCCTTAATTCAACACCTTTCATCAACGATAGATGACTTTCGTACCCTTTATAAACCAGATAAAAAGATGCAGTTCGTAAGTGTAAATGAACCAATACACAGGGCCTTAAAGCTTTTAGAAGGGATGATAAAGCAGCATGAAGTGAGGGTTGTAAAAGAGGATGTAGATGAAATTAATGTTCTTATGCATCCAAATGAGATGATGCAGGTCATACTTAATATCATTAAAAATGCTGTGGATAATTTTATTAGTAAGGGCATTGAAAATCCATCTATTATGATTGAGATCTTTGTGGATGAAAAGAATGTAAGGATTGTAGTTTGTGATAATGGTGGGGGGATTAAAGAGGAAGATCTAGAGAAGGTGTTTGATCCTTATTTCTCTACCAAAGAGGAGAAAAACGGAACAGGCTTAGGCTTATACATGTCCCGACTTATCTTGCAAGATCACCACCAAGGTAAGATTGAAGTCCATAATAGTCAAGAGGGTGCATGTTTTAGTATAACACTGCCCCTTATCTAAGGTGATTTAAGCCTGAAACTCTTCATAGATAGCTTTGACTTTGTCTCTGTTTTGTAAAAAAAGTTCGCATAAACGTGGGTCAAAGTGCGAGCCACTTTGCTCTTGTATAAAACTAAAGGCATCTTCAAAAGACCAGGCCTTTTTATAAGGGCGTATAGAGGTTAGGGCATCAAAAACATCAGCTAAGGCACTGATGCGTCCATAAATATGAATCTCATCTCCCACTAAGGCATTGGGATAACCGCTTCCATCGTACTTTTCATGATGAGTATAAGAAATGATGGCACCCGCTTTTAAAAAAGGGTTTTCACTTGACTCAAGAATCTTCATTCCAATTAAGGGGTGCTCTTTCATCTCTTGTAACTCTTGCGCATTTAACTTATCTGGTTTAAGCAAGGTGGCGTCACTAATACCAACCTTTCCAATATCGTGCAAAGGGGAGGCATTAAAGATAATCTCTTGCTCATATTCATCCAAACCATAGGCTAAGGCGAGTAACTTTGAGTAGTGTGCAACACGAGCCACATGACTTGCAGTCTCAGGGTCCTTATACTCAGCTGTATTAGAGAGGACTCGTAGTGCCTCTTTTTCACGTTGAACAAGTGCTTTGGTTGCTTTTTTAACCTCTTTTTGTAGCTGTTGATTGAAGTTGTCTAAGATATGCTGTGACCTTTTTAGTTTTGAGACATTTTTCATTCTAGCTTTAAACTCAGCTGCATTCAGGGGCTTTTTCAAAAAATCAATAGCGCCTTTATCAAGTGCAGAGACTTTAATGGCTTCATCATCTCCAATGGCTGTTATCATAATGGTTAAAATATTTTCTTTGATACTCAGTGCCTTAAGCATCAACTCTATACCGTTTAGCTCAGGCATCATATAATCCACCAGCATAATATCAACGGGATGCTTTTTGATATGTTCTAAGGCCTCATATGCATCCGTAAAAGTAATGATGTTAGGATGAATCTTTTCGGATAGGGCTTTAACCAGTTCTAGATTAAAATCTTCATCATCAATAGCAATGACATGCAGTGGGTTGTTAAAGGTACTTTTAGTCATCTTACTTCTGCTCCTTATAGGCATGTAGGTTATCTAAGAAGTGCTCAAGTTGTTGTATCTCATGGTAAAAAGAGTCTTTTTCTTGATGTTCAATGGCCTTATCAATACTAACAGCTACACTCGTGAGCTTATGCAAGCATAAGGAACTGCTTGCACCTTTAAGTTTATGGGCAAGTTCATAGAGTACTTGAAACTCCTTATCCTCTTGAGCCTTGTGCATCTCTTGTATAATATTTTGTGCTGAGACTAAGAACTTATCAAAGAGATTAGTCATAATATCAGATGAGAGTTCAAGTAGGTCTTGGGCCTCTTGGAGGTCAGTTCGAATCTCATTAAAAGAGAGTTGAATGAAGGCATCATTATCTTTATTGTCAAACAGCTTAGATAAGAGGGTTTTTAGTTCACTGGCATTGATGGGCTTTGCAATATGCGCATACATTCCTGCTGCTTTAAAACGAGAAATGTCTTTTTCTAAGACATTTGATGTGAGTGCAACAATAGGTGTACTTTTGTTTTCTTGAGATGTCTGGATAATCTGTTTTGTAGCTTCAAGCCCGTTAAGTACAGGCATATTGATATCCATTAAGATCAAATCATAAGAGTGGTTCTTTGCCTGTTCTACTGCCCTTTGACCATTATCAACAAGGTCAGTTTGGATATTATGCTTTTTCATTAACTCCATAATGAGCATTTGATTGACTTCATTGTCCTCCGCCACAAGTACACGTAAACGTGCTCCATTGAAGGAATTTTTATCAACAAAATGTTCCTCATGTTTTTTAGCATATTGGCGCAGGTCAATATAGAGCTGGACAGGGTTGCGCGTATAAGTGTTGATGATGTGAGGGTTGGTGTTAAAGGCATCAAGGTCTACTTTTGAATCGATTACAATAACTAGGTGCTTCTCTTGGTTAATACGCTTATAGACGTTCTGAGCTGCCTCTTTATTAAAGAGTATAAAGATATCATGCTCACTAGTGTCCATCTGCTCATATGAGAGGGTATGACACTGTAGATTAAAGCCTTTAAGAAAGGCAGATACCTGATGCGTTTGGTAATGGTGTGAAGCAATGCAAATGCTTTTATTAGTGAGAAGGTGTTTAAGACTTTTTTCCTTAGTCTTACTTTTTTGAAGGCAAAGTGTAAAGGAAAATTCACTTCCCTTGTTTTTCTCACTCTTAAGTTCAATCTCACCTCCCATTAGCTTTACTAAGGAGGAGCTAATGCTAAGCCCTAAACCTGTTCCTCCATACTTTCGTGTGGTAGAGGTATCTTCTTGAATAAAGGGTTCAAAAATAGTTGCTTGTCGTTTTTTTGATATCCCAATACCCGTATCTTTGACTGAAAATTCAAGGGTTTGTGTTTGTGCATTCTCTTCTAAAAGGGTGGCGTTGATAGTGATACTTTTGTCAGTAGGAGTAAATTTCAGAGCATTGTTAATGAGGTTTGAGAGCACTTGTTTGAGGTGAAGTTCATCAATACATAAAAACTCATCAATCTTTGCATCCAGGTTGAGGTGGTAGTGAATACACTTTTGCGTGGCTTTGGGGAGATAGTTCATGTATATAAGATGCATCTCATTAAAGAAGTTGATACAGTTAATACTCTCTTGCATCTTCCCTTGCTCAAGTTTTGAAAAGTCTAAAATATCATTAACAACGCCTAAAAGCAAGTTTGCTGAGTGTTGCAGTACATTAACGTATTGCTGTTGATCATCACTTAAGCGACTTTCATTAAGCAGATCAGAAAAACCAAGGATTCCATTGAGAGGCGTGCGTATCTCATGACTCATATTGGCAAGAAAATCTTCTTTTATACGCTGGGTCTCTTCTGCTTTCAAACGGGCATTTTCTATCTCTGTAATATCCGTAAGGGTGGAGATAAAGACGGCATCTTTGTCTAAGGAAATTTTTTTGGTGGTGATATTAAAGGTGAGTACCTTCCCGTTTTTATCGATTAAACAGGCTTTCTCTTTGATGGTAGATGTTTGCGACCCTACAATCTCCCAGCTACAATCAACCTTGCAACCTGTTGGCTTTCCATCCATGCCCACATAAAGTTCACACAGACAATGATACTTGGATAAAAAGTCATCTAGGTTTATAAAATTAAACGTATCAAAAAAGGTTTGGTTTAAAAATGAGACCCTGCCTTCTTCTGTGGTTAAGGCAACAATACTCTCTTGATTGTCTAAGATCTTATACAGACGCGAGCTCTGTTCTTCCAAACTCTTTTCGTAAAAGATACGTGAGGTTAAATCTTCACGCAGGGCCATAAATTCTAAGATAGTGCCATTCGCATCTAAGATAGGAAAGATAGTCGCATGTACATAATAGCTGCTTCCATCTTTTTTTCGGTTTTGTAACATGCCCGACCACACTTTTTTAGATTGAAGTGTTTCCCACATCTCTTTAAAAACAAAACTCGGTGTTTCAGGATGTCTTACAATACTGTGTGGTTGACCTATTAACTCCTCTTGGCTGTACCCACTAAGTTCACAGAATTTAGTGTTACTGTAGGTGATGAACCCTCTGGGGTCTGTTTTAGAGACTAAAGAAGCCTTGTCAAGCGCCGCTTGATGCTGTTCTAGTAAGTTTAATAGATTTTTATTAAGCTGCAACTGTTCATTAAGTTCTTGGCTAGTCACTTTTAGAAGTTTAGAGGTAGCAGGTGAATTTTGGTGCAGATGTTTTAGTGGGAGTATATCTGTTTTGAGATGTTTGGGTAAGGCATTGGATTCAGATAGACCTAGAATAACACTGGTAGCGCTAAATAAGTTGTTTTTTTGATGGATGTGTGAAAATTCACCATAGGTGATAAAACCCGTTTGGGTTGCAACATGAGAAAGTGCTTTAAACTCATCTTCAAGGTGATGTTTAAAGAAGGTTTTTCGTGCAGCACAAGAGTAGATAAATATTGACTCTATAGGTTGTATGGAAGCTTTTACATACACATCTGCTACCCTGTTTATGACAGAGGCTTCATCTTCAATACCAAATTGCACCATCTCCCCTTCGTTAATATCTGCTGAGAACTCGAGAGATTGGTCAGGGTTGAGTTTTAGCACGTACATAGCCACTTGGATATTGTCTTTCTTGTAGGTTAAAGGAAATTCCAACATAGAGACAGGTGGATTTTGTACAAGTTCTTCTCCTAGGTATTTAGCATATATTTCTGCGGCTGGGATATGGTCAATCTCATATACACGGTGTCCTTTGGCCTTAGTAATAAGCATCTCTTTTCCCACACTTTTCCAACCAAAGTTATAATCATTAAAGCAGTGCAGGTCTTGATTATCAAGAGCAACAGCCACTAAACCATTAGTAATAGTCTTGGTATCTGCAAGAAGGTAAGAACTTCCATCAAATAAAAAATTATCGCCAGAGATACCTCCTGATACGATAACTTTGTCTCCTCCTGCTTCATTAAAATGCTCAAGAAGAAGATGGCTGTCATAGGCCAAACCATCTATAAATAAAATAATACATTTTGTCTCTTTAGAAACTAGCGCTTGCGCCATCTTTCTACCCGCAATTGTAGGTTCTTCTTCTGAGCTAAATATTTGCAGCTTGGTCTGTTCAAAACTGCTAAGGCTAATAATGGTATTTTGCTCATAAATAGCACCTTGCATAATCTCACCACAGGTTGAGGTCGCAATAACAGTCGCATTAGCAAGTTTGTCTTTAATCAACTTTGAGATGGCTAAGGCACGTGCTTGATCTAAAGTACCATCAAAAATCTGCACAAGAATGGAGGTAGCAGTGTTGGTATGTTGAGCCTGTTCTTTAAGCCACTCTTCACACTCAGAAGGACTGGTGTAGATAAAATTTGAGCTGTGCATCATCTCTCTTTAGCTAAGAATTATTAGATTTATGAATAGACTTCTTGCAAAAAATCTAATATATCTAATCAGAATTATTCTTTAATCCATATAAAAGTAGTATAAAATTTTATTAGTTTTACTTATTCAGCAATTTTTTAACATTGGATATGCTACTATATAACAAATAATCCCAAGAGAGCGTGATGAATAAGAAAATTTTAGTTGTTGATGATAATGAAGTAAACCTTGAGCTCGTTATTCAGCTTATTGGGCAGTATTGCAAAGAAAAAGAGATAGAGCTAAGTGTATTAACAGCACAAAATGGCCAAGAGGCTGTTGAACTTTGTACTCAAGAAGAGATAGACTTGGTCTTTATGGACTTAATGATGCCCACCATGAATGGGAATGAAGCTACTAAGATTATCAAGCAAAACCATCCACATACGATGATAATTGTTATCTCTGCACTGGGAGATGAGGCTAAACAAAAAGAGATGTTACACAGTGGTGCTGAAGATTATATGGTTAAACCTATTAATGCACCCCTGTTTAAAAGCCGTTTTAATAACTACCTTCAGCTTATTAAAACACGCAACCATATCTCTATCTCTCCACGCGCTACCAATCTTTTTACGACTAAGGTTTATAACTATCATATGAGCTTTATTATTAATAACGAAACAGACCTTTCAGAATTTTGGGAGGCCCTTCTTATTCGTTTGGAATTTCAACGTCATATTGATTATTTAAGTGATTTTGTACGATTTATCTATCGAATAGGTACCTTACAACTTTCGCAAAAGTTTCAATTTAAAATTGTTATTGAAGAAGATATGGATTACTTTTTCTTTACACTTGATAACATACAGTTAATTGGATGTGAGAAGATAGATGCACTGATAGAAAAATATTACAGTGAAGGCGTTTATAAATGTAAAGGAAACCTCTTAAGCTTTTCCTTAAGCAAAGTGAAAGAAGAAGTATCTCCTATACTTACGTCAGAAGTAGAAAAGAAAATTGAAGCAGATCAAAAAGTTAAGACAGAACAAGAGGCCCAAGCGCCCAAAGATATTGAGATTTTAATCAGTAAAGATGAAGAGTTATTTACCTTTGATATCTTAGAAAGTGATGAATTAGAAGACTTTGAAGACCATCTGCATAAGTTACGCTCTATTCTTCTGTTAATGCAAAACAGTGAGCTTGAAGCTGAAGATATGAACGCCTTATGTCATAGTCTAAGCGAGACAGCCTCCATTCTTTCCATGCCTAATGATACCTATGTCATCTCAAATGCGCTGCGCGAACTTTCGGATGCAATTCATACCAATCAGGGACATTTTTTAGAGCATGCAAGAGAGTTATATGACTTTGTGAATGCCTTTATGAATGATCTTATCTTTTGGAAAACAAAGATATTTTATGAAGGGGCACCAAGTGTTGATTTTTTAAATGATTCCATAACCAGTAATGCAAATATGTTACGTGCACTTTTAGAACCAGATAAGAGTGATGAAACACAAGAGGGCTTAGACGATATTTTTGATTTTTAATACCTTAAAGGCTAGATAATGAACTTAGTACAAGAGCTCTGTGCAATGGCTGCTAATTTAAAGATACTCTATGTTGAGGATGATGAAGCCTTACAAAAACAGATGACGGGTATGTTTAAAGAGTTTTTTAACGAAGTTGATACAGCTTATAATGGGGCTGAAGCCCTTCAAATGTATAAAGAGTATTATGAGAAAAATGCTCAATATTATGACTTAGTAGTGACGGATATTAATATGCCCAAGATGAATGGTTTAGAGCTTATCAAGGCTATTCATCTGCTTGCTCCTAGTCAAGCTATTATTGTTTCATCTGCTTATAATGAGACAGACTATCTTATGGAACTTTTAGATATTGGCGTCAACAGTTTTATTCTCAAGCCTGTATCGTATAATATCTTACTCAATGTTCTTTATAAGGTTGTTAAAGAGATAGATAACGAACGCTTAGTGCAATATCATTATGAAGAGATCGCCAAGCTAAATGATCAACTCTTACTGCAGGCACAAGAACTTGAAAAAAGCAATAATGAATTATCAATGAAAAATTTAGCCCTAGAGAAGTCGATGCGTATTATCGAAGGGCTACATCATAAAAATCAGTTACACACCAAAATGACCTTACCTCAAAATATTATGCCAAAGCCTTTAAACCCAGAGCATGTCGAAAGTCCACCCTCTCTTGTGTGTGAGATAGAGAAGATAATCCATACCATAGCACTTAAACTTCCTTGCGAGTCAATAGATGAACAACAACTTCAAGCACTCTCTAAAGCTGTAAAAACGTATGCAGGTTCATTGCATGAGAATGAAGAATATAAAGGCCTGAGTGAGGCTTTTGAAAGCTTAGCACAGCGTTTTTCACACCAGCCAAAGGCCACTACAGCAAGTGATATAGAAAAAGTAATGAATTTAGTAGAGAGTTTTTTCTTTATTTATAAAAAGTGGGAGAAGGAGTGGAAAAATATTCGACAAGAAGATTTTAAGTTGTTAAGCGCATCTATGGTCGATGAGATTAAGACACTGCTTGTCGTGTGGAATAATCCTAAGGCTTAGTAGTGTTTTTTTATAAAGCCTTCGATACGTTTAATACCCTCACGGATACTCTCAATGTCGGTTGCAAAAGAGAATCTAAAGTGCCCATCTGTACCAAAACCAACACCTGGAACAATAGCTACACCTGTCTCTTCTAAAAGTGCTTTAGAAAACTTAAGCGAGTCACCTTCAATTTTTGAGATATTAACAAAAAGATAAAAAGCTCCATCCGGTTTCATAACGGAAACACCATCAATCGCATTAAAAAGATCAACCGCCTCATCCCTTCTACCAGCAAAAGCTTGACGCATCATCTCGATATCTGCGTCTGCTGAGCCATCTAGGCCAGTGATCGCTGCGTGTTGGGTGATAGAGCAGATATTTGAAGTACTTTGCGACTGAAGGCTCTTCATTGCTTTGACGAGTTTGGTATCATAAGCTGCAATATAGCCAAAACGCCATCCTGTCATGGCAACAGATTTAGACAGACCATTAATGGTAATAGTGCGCTTGTACATATCTTCACTAATAGCAGCAGCCGAAGTAAACTCACCATCATATACAAGCTTCTCATACATCTCATCCGAAGCTACAAGGATGTCTGTTCCTTTAAGTACTTTTGCTAAGGCAGTGAGCTCTTCTTTGGTGTAAACCGAGCCTGTTGGGTTTGAAGGTGTTGTAAGGACAATCATCTTTGTCTTAGCGCTAATCGCTTCTTTAAGCTGTGCTGGTGTAATCTTAAAGTTATTGCTATCATTGGTGTGAATCTCAACCACCTTACCACCGCTGTACTTTACAAGTTCAGGGTAGGTTACCCAGTATGGTGCGGGGATGATTACTTCATCACCTTCTTGAATGGTGGCTTGAAAAAGGTTAAACAAAGAGTGCTTAGCCCCATTACTTACGATGATTTGGTTCGCAGCATACTCAAGATTATTATCACGTTTAAGTTTGTTGGCAACGGCTGTTTTAAGCTCAGCAATACCATCAACGGCAGTATATTTTGTAAAACCTTTGTTGATAGCATCAATAGCAGAATCTTTGATGACTTGAGGGGTGTCAAAGTCAGGTTCACCTGCTGAAAAACTAAGGATGTCTTTTCCTGAGGCGCGTAGCTCTTGGGCTAGGGTGGTAACAGCAATAGTAATCGATTCAGAAAGTATATTGATTCTATCAGATAGCATGGTTAAGCCTTTTAAAATGGGTTGAGAAGTGGTCTCGTTTTATGTGTGAAATTATAGCAAAATTTTAAGAGCAAATGTGTTAAAACAGATACAAATACAGACGCTTAGCTCTTCATTGACTTGATGAAACTGTCATATATATGTTCAAGTTCTAAGTCTTGCTCTAAGACCTCTTTGTTCTCTTTAACTAAGATGTGCTCTAAAACAGCCACACGTTTAAGCAGATATTCAAAAATTTCTTTGTTAATATCAGGAAGTTTATTATGTGAAAAAGGATCTTTACAGCGTCCCTTATCAACTACTCTTGCGGGGATACCAATGGCAGTAGAACGATCAGGAACCTCTTTTACCACAACCGAGTTTGCACCTACCTTTGAATTTTCTCCGATGATGATATTACCAAGCACCTTAGCACCTGCACCAATAACGGCTCCTTTTTTGATGGTAGGGTGACGTTTTCCTGTAGTCAGGTTGACCCCACCAAGGGTAACACCTTGATAGATGAGTACATCATCTTCTATTACGGTGGTTTCCCCAATTACAACGCCCGTACCATGGTCGATAAAAACCCGACACCCAATAGTGGCAGCCGGGTGTATGTCAATATTGGTGATAAAGTGATTAACCCCCATGATAACACGAGCAAGACGTTTCCAGTTGGAAAGGTACAGACTGTTGGCGACACGATAAGCAACAATTGCCCAAACCCCGGGGTAGTTAAAAAAAAGCTCTATGCGTGAGTGTATGGCGGGGTCGTTGTTATAAACATTTCTAAAATCTTCTTTTATTTTTGAGAGTATTCCCATAAATTTCCTAGTCAGTGGTTCTTAGATAACTATTCTGGTGCAAATATAGTTCTAGCTTTTGAAGTGTATCAGATTTTTCTTCTTCTGTGATAAAATTACTACGCGCCAAAGAATTTTTTAGCTGAATTAAAATTTGCTTATCATCATAACCTAGACCTGATAAGATCTTAAGCAGTGAATTAGACTCATTAATATTGACAATCTCATACCCATCTTCATGGACACTTACGGTACATTCACTGGGATGGGCAAAAAGATTATGACTCATACCAAGGGTCTCTTGATAAGCACCTACATTAAAAAAACCGAGAAAGTACTCTTCTTCATCTAGGTTAATATCATGCAGGTACAAAGGCGAATCACTGTTAAAGCCAATCTCACCATCACTGTCACAGGTAATGTCCCACAAAGAAGCTGGACGAAGGGCAGCTTGGTCTAGTTTGTGTAGTGGCATGGTCGGAAAGTTTTGTTGCAATCCCCAATAATCTGGCAAACTTTGAAAGATAGAGGCGTTAATAAGATAACGCTCTTGTAAACTCGCTTGAAGACGTTTGAGCTCATTACTCTGGGTGTTTTTAGATAGAAGTAGGGCTTTTTTGATGATGACATGCACTAAGACCTCTGCATTAGAACGATCTTGAAGGTCAATGTAGCCAAGATCAAAAAGGGTGAAAAGGGATTCCATATGATCGAGCGCATCGTGTAAAAACTCGATGGAATTTTTAGCATTAAGGCTCTTGTTAAGATCAATGAGCTCTTCAATTAAAGGAGGGTTTTTCTCTTTGATACGCAATGACTTCTCTTGATGATCTTGAGAAAAGAGTTCAAGTACTGGCGTGATTAAGACCGCATGTGAAGCAGAGATGAAACGGCCTGACTCCGTAAAGATATCCGGATGTGCTACGCCCTTTTTATCCATTATCTCACCTAATAAGAAGACAACATCATTAGAAAATTCTTCGATGGTATAGGTCCTAAGTCGGTCATTGTTATGTTGTGCATACTCGATAGCTAGACCGCCACCAATGTTAATAGCATGCAGGTCATCTGCCCCCATTTTTTTAAGTTCAGCATAGATATTTCCTGCCTCTCTTAGGGCACGTTTTAAGGGTGTGATATCTTCCATCTGCGAGCCAATATGAAAATGGATCATATGAAAATATTGAAGAAGATGGTTCTGTTTTAAAAGATGGATAGCCTCAAGAAGTTCGGTGGCAGAGAGCCCAAACTTTGCGTCAGAACCCCCACTTTTAGCCCACACTCCTGAGCCTGAACTGTGTAAGCGAAGGCGAATGCCGATTGAAGGGACCTTAAGTTTACACGATTTAGAAACCTCAATAATCGCTTCTAGCTCAGCAAGTCCTTCGATGGTAAGGGTGATATTATGCCCCATCTGCGAGGCCATAAAACCAAGGGTAATCATCTCCCTGTCTTTAAATCCATTTACCGTAATCGCTGAACCTTGTGTTACATTGGCCATGGCTAAGATAAGCTCTGCTTTTGAGCCAGCTTCTAGGCCGTACTTATGTGCTTTTCCATGCGAGATGATGGAGGAGAGAAGTTCAGGATATTGGTTAACCTTGAGGGGGAAAACAGCATTAAAGCTTCCCGCGTAATTGTTCTCATGGATAGAACGTTTAAAGTTTGCATAAAGGGTTTGTATCTGTTTTTCAATGAGATGAGGAAAACGTAGTAAAAGGGGGCCTCTAAGACCAGAAAGACGTATCTCTTTGGTGATATCAAGTAAGGAGGGTTTACTAAGGTGATTGAGTTTAACTAGGGCATCTTCAATAATGAAGTTGTTATCTGCCCATATATCTGTTCCGTAATCGTTCATTGTGACCTAAATATGAAGTTTATGATGGAAGTATTTGTCAATATCAAAAAATATCTCCCCATTATGGTTTTTAAAGGTAAGGTTTTTCTTGGTGAGTTCATTAATACTTTTAAAGCCCATCACTGCAAGCATCACCTTCATCCCCTTGAGTAGGTTGGCATGGTAGTTACCTGTTTTATGCCCTTGTTTTTTTACAATGTACGAAGCCCGTAGCTTAGCGTCTTGCGTCGCCATACCTACAGGGCAGTTATGCCCACCATACCCTGAACACATACGCGCACGAATACAGCCTCCACTCATCATAAACCCACGCGCAATACCTAAGGCATCCGCTCCCATAGATAACATGATAATAGCATCATCAGGTGTTAAAATCTTACCACTAATGATGATTTTAAGCTCGTCTCTTAGTGAGTGTTTACGAAGTAGGGTGTCGATGAGATAAAGGGCATTAGGCGTAGTAAGCCCAACTGATTCCATAAGCTCAAGTGGCGCGGTAGCAGAACCCCCTTCACCACTATCAACAGAGATAAAGTCAGGCAGACTTTTACCTTCTTCTTTGCGTTTTTTCATCACTAAAATCATCTCTTCCATCGCATTAGCATCGGAGATAACAATCTTCATCCCCACTGGTTTTTTAGAGATTTTTTGAAGCTTGTCAATGAAGTCAAAAAGGTGCTCATGAGTGTCAGCATAAGGAAAACGGTTAGGAGAGAAAAGGTCTTTGCCTTGTTCAATCCCACGATAATAGGCAATATCTGCACTGACTTTAGATGCACCCAGTTTACCACCGGTCTGTTTTGCACCTTGGGCAATCTTAATCTCTGTCATCTTACAGAACTTCATCACCTTTTCATATCGTACTTCATCAAACTTACCCTCAGAATCTCGTACTCCATACAATCCTGAACTCATCTGAAAGACCATGTCAGGAATACTCTCAGGTACCTCTTTTGGAAAAGCTTCAAGAGGTGCGTCCCAGTTCACACGAAAAAGCGCATGCGAATTTTCATCATAAATAAAGGTGTTGCGTGTAGGGATGTTATGAAGAAGGTGTTTACGGTAACGACGAATGGCAACGGCCCCATTGAAAAAGTAGTTGGTTAACTTAAACATTAGCTCTGCATAAGCTGTACTTGGGACAACTTCTAAATAATCAGCATTATTCATATCGGGTTTAAGAGTAAAAAGGTGGTTTGAGGTTAAGCCACCTTCACCCGTGTTGACGGTAAAGTTTGTAAGTTTAGCGCCCATAGAAAAAGCACGTACAGCCTCAGGGCTTAGCGCTCCATCACTCATAGCGGAGCGTATTACAGGTGATTTTGCCTTAAAAGGAATCTCTCTTTTCTCACCAAAGGTGACAGAAAAATCATCTGAGACTTCATCATCATTAAGTACATTCGTTGCATGCTTGATTACAAAACGTGCCCCTGCAAAGGGTTGGTCAACCGAAAAAGATTTGTAGTTGGGAAGGTCTTTAGCCGCCTTGTAAACCCAGTCAATCTTGTCGCGTGACTCATAAAAATTTTCTTCTGCAAAATACTGACGAAGGGGTTCTCTTAGGGCTTCAAATAGATAACGCATTCGTCCAATAACGGGGTAGTTTAGTAGAAGCTGATGGTGACGTTGTATGTATTTGTCATAAATAAACAGATTAAAAAGAAAAAAGAGCCCAAGGTAGAGGGCATACTCTAAAAAAATAATGAAATAGTGGTTAAGTTGGTCTAACATGCAGTCGCCTTTTTAGTTAAAACTAGAACGTCTCTTGAGCTACTTCTGATTCTGTTTTATTAAGCAGGTCTTTGACCCAAAGTGTCCCGTTGTTTAACTCATTTTCACCGAGTATAACACAGTATTGGGCATCTGCCTTGTCGGCTGCTTTTAAATGCGCCTTTAAATTTCGTGCCTTGTAGCCTATGGTAACTTTTTCACTGGCTCGTTTTTGCATGCCTAGTTTATAAACTTTACTTATAGCATTTTCATCCATAGCACCAAAATAGTAGCCTTCTCGTGTTTTTTCTGGCATCACGATAAGTTCCATAAGGCGTTCTATTCCAATAGCAAAACCAATGGCAGGTGTGGCTCGTCCATCTAAAAATTCCACGAGTCTGTCGTAACGTCCACCCCCCGCGATGGCAGATTGGGCACCAATTTCTGTCGAGACAAACTCAAAGGCAGTTTTAGAATAATAATCCAAACCACGCACAAGATGGGTGTCAATCTCATAGGCCATGCCATGCTCATCTAAAAGGGATGTTAAGGTCTTAAAGTCACTATCACAGCCTTCACAAAGGTTTTGCATCAATTTAGGCGCTTTTACATAGATGTCTTGGCAATGGGTATTCTTACAATCAAGCACGCGAATAGGGTTAGTGGCCTTACGTCTTTGACAATCTTCACAGATATCTGCCTCATGTGTTTCAAGAAAGCTAACAAGACTCTCTCTGTATTGAGGCATACAGTTGCTGTCACCCAAAGAGTTTAACTTAAGTGTAAAGTTGATACCTAGGGCATTGAAGATATCTCTCACCATTAAGATAAGTGAGGCATCTTCAAGTACATTGGCCTCACCAAAACTTTCACAGCCAAATTGATGGAACTGTCTTAAACGCCCTTTTTGTGGCCGCTCATATCGAAACATAGTTCCATGATAAAAGAATCTTTGCACCGTTTCTACGCGGTCATATTTATTTTGAACAAAGGCTCTAACAACCCCAGCTGTACCTTCAGGACGAAGACAGACATCATTCTCACCCTTGTCAATAAACTGATACATCTCTTTACCAACGATGTCAGAACTCTCTCCCACAGAACGTTTAAATAGGGCTGTTTCTTCAAGTTGAGGGGTTTCTATGAACCTAAAACCATAGTTCGTCGCAATACGTGTTGCTGTTTGAATAAAGTAGCTAAAACGCGCTGAGTCTTCAATCTCAAGCGTATCATTCATTCCGCGAAGTGAACGGATCATTGGTGTCCTTTTATATAATCATTTATTTGTGTATGGATACTCTCTATGCTATCTTCAGCATGGATAAGTAGGGTAGGTATCTTAAGTGTAGCAGCAACAAACTCAAGCTGTTTTTGAACATCTAACATATACGCTATACCACGTTGTTCTATCACGTCATTGCTCTTTTCACCCAAACGTGAACGCAAGGTCTCTTCTTTGATCTTAAAGAGCACAATGGCCTCAGGCATAATATCTTGCATAGCAAAACGATTGAGTGTTTCAAGCCATTTAAAATCAAATTTTTTAGAAGCCAAGGCATAAGCCATTCCTGAGATAAGAGACCTATCTGAGATGATAAGACGTCCAAGGTTGGGCTTGATAACGGCTGAAGCGTGGTTAGACCTGTCTGCTAAAAACAGAAGTAATTCTGTCACAGGACAAAGGTCATCACTGTATAAAACCAACTCACGTATCTTACTTCCAAGCTCTGTCGCCCCTGGTTCTTTTGTGATGATGGCATGAGGAAAAGCCTCTGCTAAAAGCTGTATCTGTGTACTTTTCCCGCAGGTATCGATACCTTCAACTACGATATACATGTATTCATCTCTTTGATCATTTGTTCTACCTTCTGAGGAAGTAAATGTGAGGTCTTACCATTGAATTTTAAAAGGTTTCGTATGATTGAAGAACTCACAAAGGCATGTTCTAAACTTGGCATAAGGTAAACGGTCTCTATCTCTTCATTTAAGGTGTGGTTTAAGTAACCTAGTTGAAGCTCATACTCAAAGTCACCAACGGTACGTAGACCACGTACTAAAATGTTTGCCTTATGGTTAATGGCACAGTCAACGGTAAGGTTTGTAAAAGATAAGACCTCAATGTTATTCAGGTCACTGGTGGCCATTTCGACCATCTGTACACGCTGCTTTAAATCAAACATAGGCTTTTTCTCTTGTGAATCAGCAACTGCAACAATAACCTTATCAAAAAGTTTAGTTGCACGTTCAATAATGTCATAATGGCCATTAGTAATAGGATCAAAGGTTCCTGGGTATAAAGCAATCTTAGTCATCACTACTCCATCGTTTATATAAATTATGCTCAATAGCTAAGAGATCAAACCACTTCCCCATAAAAAAATCTTCCATCTCATCTATATTTTTCGTCTGGGCATAATACGCAGCCACAGGCGGGGCTATGATAACCCCTAGACGTGAAAGTTTTAGCATGTTCTCTAAGGCAATAGCTGAAAAGGGCATCTCTCTTGGTGCAAGCAAGAGTTTTTTGTTCTCTTTTATCATCACCGAAGCGGCCCTTGTAATGAGGTCATCGGCAATCCCGCAGGCAATTTTGGCTAGGGTATTCATGCTGCACGGTGTAATCATCATAATATCAGCACCGTACGAACCTGAAGCGATGGAAGCACCAATATCACTGTTTTGATATTGCTTTAAGGCCATCTCTTTTTCAAGTACAACATTCGCATGGTCTGAGACAACCACGTGCTTATCATAGGTCTTGGGAAGTGCTTTTAAAACATTAAAACCGATGTGCGCGCCACTTGCACCGCTGATTGCTACGATAATCTTTTTTATTGTATCTCCACAAGGTTGGTACCAATAACCTTTGCCTTTAGTCTTTTTCCATCATGCTTTTTAATGGAAATCTCATCGCCTATATGCCCATCTTGCAGGCTCATAGCTTGAAACTCTAAGCGTACATTGCCACTAACAAGACGGACATTGACACGCTTGTTTTTCACAACCAAAGGAAGCTTTTCTATATCTTTAAGATAGATAATCTTTCCACTTGCAAGACGTTTCTTAGGTCGGTACCGATTGGTTAAGACCTTTTGCAGAGGAAGCCCTTTTAAACGTTCAAAGGCAACTTCTTCATAGCTTAGGTCGATTTGAGATAGGATTTTACCGCGATTAATGTTATGACTTGCTTTAAAGAGTTTAAGACGCGCTTTAATCTCATAAGAGAGGAAGTGTCGTATCTTCTGTTTTTTAGAGATAATTTGAAGGTTCGAGCGTGAATATAAGTAGGCCGATTTTTTAAAAATCAGTTCATAATCATCTGGCAAGGCTTGAATATAACTTCCTTGCTTGAAAATTATCTCTTGAATATGCATCTTTGGAAAGTAGTGCAGGTAGTATTGTTTAATGGCATCTTCTAAGGGGGTGTAGTCAAGCTTAGAATGACGTGTTAGATGAACGATTCCCTTGCTCTTGTCATTGACTTCAAGGCCATGTTTTTGGAGTGTTTGAATGAGTTTAGAAGAGGTAAGGCTCTTGTGAAATCGGTTCTTTTCAAATTGATAGAGTTTGAAGTCCTCTGTAATGGAAGAATCGATGGTGGAGGCGTTAAAGTCTAAGCCATAAAGGATGTATTCACTTTTGAGTTCAAGTGCATTAAGGTGTAAACACAAGCAGTAAATGAGAAAAAAAACTCTTAAGAACAAGGTTCCTCTTTAACAATTTCAACGATATTTCTGTAAGTGCTAAAAAAAGGCATACGTTTTCCATAAACGACAATATCATAACTGCACCCAACTTTTAGGGCACTAAAAAGTGCGGTGCTGTTGTACTTTGAATGGTAAAAAGAGTCGGTGTCTTCAAAACTTTCTTGCGTTGTAAAGACCATATAGGTAGATTGTGAACCTGAGGTGATACGCTGTTTGTCACTAACCTTGATATTAATGGTCTGTGCCGTACCAATTTGGTACCAATAACCAAGAGAACCAGCAATAATAAAAAATAGCGTAAACATAAAAATTTGAAATCTTACTAAAGAGGTCATGTGCATCCTAGTGATATTTAAAGATTGAAGTATTGTAACATAAAAGAGGCGTAGGTGGTACTGGAGAGGGGACTTGAACCCCTAAGCCCGAAGGCGGGGGATTTTGAATCCCCTATGTATACCATTCCATCACTCCAGCAAAGGAGCGAAATTATAAGAGGTCTATACTTAAAGTGTGATAAATGTTTTAGTAGATAAGGTGAGTTGACTTTCCTTCTTTTAAAAATTTGGAACTAATTTTGCTTTTTACTACTTAACAATAGTTGTATGAGTACACGGAGGTGCAAAATGCGAGCTACAATGAGTGGATATTATAGAAACTTACAATTTGATCAAGGCAAGGTGGCTAAAGAGCTGTTTGATGTTACCAAGCAGATCTCTTCAGGGCAGAAGATACAGTATTCTTATGAAGATGTTTCAAGCTTCGTCGATACAGTTAGGCTTGATAATGAGGTGACTACCCTTACACAAACCAAACAAAACGCGCAAAAAGCACTACAGTTTAGCTCCAACACCGACTCAACCATGACACAGATGACAAAGATTATGGACGCGATGAAGGTAAAGTTGGTTTCAGCTGCCACAGATTCACACAGTCCTGAGAGTCTTAATGCGATTGCGCTTGAATTACGTGGATTAGAGAAAAATCTCAAGCAACTTGCCAATACGTCCATTGATGGAAAATATCTTTTTTCCGGCTCTGATGTTAACACCAAGCCCATTGATGATAATGGAATTTATCAAGGTAATGATGGCGATATTAAGACCTTTTTAGGCTCAGGGGTTGAGCAAAAATATAACATTACAGGTGCCGACCTCTTTTTAGGCGAGGAGAATGATACCCAACGTAAAATTTCACTTAACATGCCTCAATTCTCGCAAACACTGCTCTTTCCCGATGTGATGATTGATCCGGCGGTACCTCGAACAGATGCTAAAGAAGAGTATTTAACCACTGAAAATACAATTCGAGATTTAATGGGGGACTCTGATGAGTTTATAGATGTGGGAACAGCAAAACACTTCTTTTACCTACGTGGAACGCAGAGTGATGGCACCTCTTTTAAAGAAAAAATTGCCATGAGTGATGATGAGACGATGGGTGACCTTTTAAACAGAATAGGTCAAGCCTTTGGTAACACGGCCCAAGGTGACTTAGTAGAAGTGAGTATGAATAAAAATGGTCAGATTGAGATACTGGATAAACTTACAGGCTCAAGTAAATTAGACTTTCATATGGTTGGGGCCACGGATTTTACCGGTGGGGCTGCTGCTGATGTAGCTGATATAGATCTTTTGGATGTTGGTGAGACCAATTTAGGGTATATTTTAGATGGAACCTCTACTGCAGCTAACCCAAATCTGTATGTGAAGTCATTTATGCAAAGTGGGTTAACCCCTTCAGGCGTAGCGACTAATATCGAAGCACTAAAATATGATCGTGTTAATTTTGAGACCTCAGGAGCAAAGTTACTTGGAAATGTGTCTCAAATAGTTGTTGATGACAATGCCTATGCGCAAGATGCAACACAACTCTCCCATGTTTTTTCAGCCTTAGATAAAAGTGCTCCTCTTCCTTATCCCCCTTTAAACTCTTTAGCAGGTGAACAGTTACTTGTATCGGGCACAGATGTAACGGGCGCTGCCTTTAACTTACAGATTGACTTAGGTGCAGCAGGATCAACTTTTTCCCTTGATGGTGGTGTAACAAACTTTGATATTTTTAATGTGGCAACACCTCGTGTATCCACACCAGCAGATGATGTGAGTTACAGACAGTTTATGGATGTGCTTAATATCGCACTCTCAGGAACGGCACCTGGCCCAAATACGGCAGTAGGGTATGATGCAAGTATATTAACAGCTGAAACGGCGTCTTCTGTTAACTTGGATAATAAAGGAAAGATTGTATTTGAAGAGTATGGGGTGACAGATACTCTTGCAAATATGGCTATTTTTGATTCAGACAGTACAACCTTTCCAGCAGGTTTAGGGGCAGGGGTGGCCTCTTCACTGACTTTTAATGCCAATAACACTTTAGAAATCTCAGATGCAAAAACAGATTTTTTTGCGCAAATTGACAGTGCTATTACCTCGGTTGAATTAGCTCGCTCTCGTGCAGATGGAAATAGAACGGATCCAAGAAATGGCGGTATCCAAAATGCCATCCAAGCTATTGATGATCTTTCTGCACATCTCTTTTCTCAAAACTCAGTGGCAGGGGTACAGTCTCAAACACTGCAAGTGACAGAGGATAGAACAGATTTACTGGTGATTACAACAAAGAGTTTACGCTCAGATACTATTGATGTGGATATTGCAGAAGCTTCTTTAGAGTTGCAGCAGTTAACCCTTAATTATCAGGCGATGCTCTCTACAGTCTCTAGGGTAACGCAGTTGTCTTTAGTAAATTATTTGTAAATTCGCCTTGAATTGGGTGAATTTATGAAGTTTTGCTATACTTACATTAATTAATATAAAAGGACTTTTCCATCTTACGTAATATACTTTTTATCATTGGTGCAGGACTGCTTTCATATTTTGCTTTTTCTACGGTTTTGCCAAGTGCAGAACTTGTAGGTTCCTTAGGTGCAAACTTTGGTGCCTTAAATCATAAACTTTTTGGTTATTTATCGTATCTTTATCCTTTTGCGCTGTTGGTATCGCTGTTCTTATGGTTTAAAAATCCTGGTTTCTCTTTGCGACGTGTGGAGTTGGTACTCTCTTCAATCTTACTTTTTTTCACTTTTAATATCTTTCAAGCCTTACTCTTTACAACGGCCTTACGCGGGAGTATGGGAGGCAACTTTGTAGACTTTCTAGTGCCTTACATTGGAAGTGCAGGAGTATGGATATTTTGGTTAGTGAGTACGGCTTTAGGGGGAATGATTTTTTTAGATAAAAGTTTTAAAGAGGTTATGGAACTTTTTGAAGGGCTAAATCTTAAGGCCTACCTACCAAAGATGCCCGAGTTTAAATCTAAGAGTATTGCAGAAGAGATTTTTGAAAAAACACCAGAAGTTGAACCTGTATTTGAAGCAGTTGAAGAACCTTTTGAAAGATTTGAAGAGCTTGATGAGAGTGAAGAAGAGTTTATTCCTGAACCACCTCCTTTGTATCCGAACAAAGAGAAAGAACTGCCAAGAGTAGAAGAAGTGAAACCTGAACCAGAACCTCTTGTTCCAGAAAATACCATTGTTGCGGTGGCCAAAGAGCTTAAAAAGCAGAAGAAACCAAAAGAAGAGACGCATGCGGTGATTGTGGATGAACTTGAAGAGAACACCCAACTGCTTGCACAGATTGAAAAAGGAAAGGTTGAAAAACCAAAAGACTTTAAACTGCCTTCAGTGGACTTCTTGCAAAAGCCTGTGAAAACCGATGCAACCGTCAATGAAGAAGAGTTGGATTTAAAGATTCAAGACCTCATTGAAAAGCTAGCCCACTTTAAAATTGATGGTGATGTGGTCAGAACCTACGCGGGGCCAGTGGTCTCAACTTTTGAATTTAAACCGGCGGCAAACATTAAGGTTTCTAAGATTTTAAATCTACAAGATGACTTAGCCATGGCCTTACGTGCACAAACGATTCGTATTCAAGCGCCTATTCCGGGTAAGGATGTTGTGGGAATTGAGATTCCGAACAAGAGTGTAGAGACGATTTATTTAAGAGAGATTTTTGAATCAAAGCTCTTTAAAGAGTCTGCTTCACCACTGACCATGGTCTTAGGTAAGGACATTGTTGGTAAGCCTTTTATTACGGACTTGAAAAAACTTCCTCACTTGCTTATTGCCGGAACAACAGGTTCGGGTAAATCGGTGGGAATTAACTCGATGATTCTCTCGCTTTTATATAAGAACTCACCAGATAACTTAAAACTGATGATGATTGATCCGAAGATGTTAGAGTTTTCTATCTATAATGACATTCCACATCTACTGACACCGGTGATAACTAAGGCTAAACAAGCTGTTGTCGCGCTAAACAACATGGTGGCTGAGATGGAACGTCGTTACGCTTTAATGGCCGATACACGTACTAAAAACATTGAAAACTATAATGAAAAAGCAAAAAAAGAGGGGAATGAGATCTTTCCTTATATCGTAGTCATTATTGATGAGTTAGCCGACTTGATGATGACTTCAGGTAAAGATGTAGAGTACTCTATCGCACGTTTAGCTCAGATGGCACGGGCTTCAGGTATTCACCTTATTGTGGCCACGCAAAGACCTTCGGTGGATGTTGTGACAGGGCTTATTAAGGCCAATCTTCCTTCTCGAATCTCTTATAAAGTCGGGCAGAAGATAGACTCTAAGATTATTTTAGATCAGATGGGTGCGGAGTCGCTTCTTGGTCGCGGGGATATGCTGTTTACACCTCCTGGTATGAGCGGTGTGGTCCGTCTGCATGCGCCTTGGTCAAGTGAAACAGAGATTGAAGAGATTGTTGAGTTCTTAAAACATCAACGTGAAGCCGTTTATGACAAGCGATTTTTGTTAGAGGAGGGTGGTCTTTCATCTGATGCACCTAACAAAGAAGGGATTGAAGAGGAGCTAGATGAACTCTTTTCAGAAGCAAAAGGCATCGTTCTTGCCGATAAAAAGACTTCTATCTCGTACCTGCAAAGACGTTTGCAAATAGGTTACAATCGTTCTGCACGCATAATCGAGCAGTTAGAGAACCAAGGTGTTCTATCGGCACCTAATGCCAAAGGAAATAGGGAGATTTTAACACTCGTATGAAAATTTTAATTGTAATAAGCCTACTGGCCTTAAGTCTGTGTGCACAAGAGCGTATTGAGCACAAACATAAACATGTGCATGAAGCCTGTGATAAGCCTATTATCCTTGATGAGAATGAACTTGAAAAGATTTTTGAGTTAAAAGGCAAGATATATAAGATACTTAAAGGGGATGAATTAAACCCAAGTTTATTGTATGTTATGGATCCTAAAACCAATAAATTTGTACTGATTAAACAGAAGTGATTAAACTCTCTTACACCCAGTACGCTAAATATTTTGTCTGCAAGATAGACAATATTAAAGAACTATCGGTGCAGACCCTTCAAGAACTTGAAGACTTCGCACGCTCAAGAAGTGGTTCTTTAGATTATGTGAATGAATCTTTTAGTATTCCTAAACGCATTGAGCTCCATCATTTACAAGAACTCTTTCACCTTAAACATATGGATGTCTTTATAACGGAAAAAGAGTCTGCTCAATATCATGTTGCTAGTACAGCTACCATTAACTTTGGAAAGTTTAAAGGTACGAAATGGAGCGACTTGGAAACAGCTTATCTTCAATGGCTTAGCAAAAATTTAAATTCAGATGACAGACAAACAGCTATTGCTGAACTTGACAGAAGAAAAAACAGTTCTACGCAGGCACAATCACAAGATAAAATAAGCAAAGAGTTAAAGAGTATTGTTGGTTTTGGTAAGTTCAGAGGTCAAAGATGGGAAGAACTTCCTCAAGATTATCTCTTATGGGTAAGTACAAATCTTCAAGGTGATGCTAAAAGGCTTGCTGAGCTTGCTTTAAGTAACAAAAGGTAACACTTTGGTTTTTCTCAGATGGTAATATAGTACCGAAATGGCCCTATAGATAGGGATTTTCTTAAGTTATGTAACTAAAGTACACAATCACTAAAATATATGTTTAATTTCGTAACACTTTATACTTTTCGCTTTATATCTTCGTTATAATCACACAAATTATTTAACAGGAGTTATTATGGCTTTTTTAGAAGAGTATAAAGCACACGTTGCTGAGCGTGAAGCTCTAGGCGTACCACCACTAGCACTTTCTGCAACACAAACGGCAGATCTTATCGAACTTATTAAATCTAACTGTACAGATGAGTTACTTGATTTATTAACAAATCGCGTAGCGCCGGGTGTTGATGATGCAGCACAAGTAAAAGCAGCATTCTTAAATGAAATCGCAGCTGAAAATGTAAAAGTTGATGCTATCTCACCAGTAAGAGCAGTTGAGATGCTAGGTATGATGCTTGGTGGATTTAATGTTCTTCCATTAGTACACGCTTTAGCTTCTTCTAATGCTGCTGTTGTAGAAGCGGCTGTTACAGCACTTAACAACACACTTCTTGTATATGATGCATTTAATGATGTTGAAAAACTTCACAAAGAGGGTAACGAAGCAGCAACTCGCGTTCTTACTTCTTGGGCAAATGCTGAGTGGTTTACTGCTAAGCCTGCTATCGCTGAAGAGATCAAAGTAACGGTATATAAAGTTCCAGGTGAAACAAATACAGATGACCTTTCTCCAGCTTCTGAAGCCTTCACACGTTCTGATATTCCATTACACGCTAATTCACTGTTAATGAACCGTATGGAAAAACCATTAGAAACACTTGCAGAACTTAAAACTAAGGGTAACCCAATTGCCTACGTTGGTGATGTTGTTGGTACGGGTTCTTCACGTAAATCAGGTGTTAACTCTGTTCAATGGCACCTAGGTGTTGATATTCCAGGTGTTCCAAACAAACGTACTGGTGGTGTTGTAATTGGTTCTACAATCGCTCCTATTTTCTTCGCAACTTGTGAAGATTCTGGTGCACTTCCATTAGAGATGGATGTTTCTGGTATGGAAACAGGTGATGAACTTACTATCTACCCATACAAAGGTGAAGCACATATCAACGGTAAATGTGTAGCAACTTTTAAACTTAACCCAAATACAATCACAGATGAAGTTCAAGCGGGTGGACGTGTTCCATTAATCGTTGGACGTGGTCTTACTTCTAAAGCACGTGGTGTTCTAGGTTTAGGTGCATCAGATGCATTCTTAACAGCTGATCAACCTGCTGATACAGGTAAAGGTTATACACTTGCTCAAAAAATGGTAGGTAAGGCTTCTGGTCTTGCTGGTGTTCGTCCTGGTATGTATGTTGAACCAGAAATGAACACAGTTGGGTCTCAAGATACAACGGGTCCAATGACGCGTGATGAGATTAAAGAACTTGCAGCACTAGGTTTCAATGCAGACCTTGTACTTCAAACTTTCTGTCACACAGCGGCGTATCCAAAGCCATCTGATGTTGAAATGCACAAAAACTTACCATCGTTTATCTCTAACCGTTCAGGTGTTGCTTTACGTACTGGTGATGGTGTTATTCACTCATGGTTAAACAGAATGGTACTTCCAGACACAGTAGGTACAGGTGCGGATTCACATACACGTTTCCCTCTTGGTATCTCTTTTCCTGCAGGTTCTGGAGCAGTTGCATTTGCAGCGGTTACAGGTTCTATGCCACTTACTATGCCGGAATCTGTACTTGTACGTTTCAAAGGTGAAATGCAACCAGGTATCACTTTACGTGACCTTGTTAATGCTATCCCTTACCAAGCAATTCAAGATGGTCTTTTAACGGTTCCAAAAGCGAACAAGAAAAACATCTTCGCTGGTCGTATCTTAGAAATTGAAGGTCTTCCTGATCTTAAAGCAGAACAAGCGTTTGAGCTTTCTGATGCATCTGCTGAGCGTTCTGCTGCGGCATGTACAGTACTTCTTAATGAAGAACCAGTAGTTGAGTACCTAAAATCAAATGTAACACTTCTTGAAGCGATGGTAAAAGATGGTTACGAAGATAAAACTACTTTAGAGCGTCGTATTGGTAAGATGAAAGAGTGGTTAGCTTCTCCTTCATTAATGAAACCAGATGCAGATGCAGAATATGCAGCAGTAATTGAAATCGATCTTAACACAGTAACAGAGCCAATTCTTGCATGTCCAAATGATCCAGATAACGTTAAACTTCTTTCTGAAGTTGCGGGAACTAAACTTGATGAAGTATTCTTAGGTTCTTGTATGACAAATATCGGTCACTACCGTGCGGCTGGTGAAGTTATGCGTGGAGAAGGTGAAGTAGCTGTTGAGAAATTCTGGGTAGTTCCACCGACCAGAATGGATGAGCAACAACTTATCAATGAAGGTTACTATGATGTATACCAAGACATTAAAGCACAAACTGAGATTCCAGGATGTTCTTTATGTATGGGTAACCAAGCATCAGCGCGTCAAGGTTCAACGGTATTCTCAACGTCTACACGTAACTTTGATAACCGTCTTGGTAAAGGAACTCAAGTTTATCTTGGTTCTGCTGAGCTTGCAGCACTGTGTGCAAAACTTGGTCGTATCCCAACAGTTGAAGAGTATATGGAAGTTGTTCCTGCTAAACTTGCTGGTAAAGAAGATGCAGTATACAAATATCTTAACTTCAATGAAATTGCTAACTACGAGCTACAAGAGCGTACTACAGCAGAAGAGAAATATGGTGTAACAGTAAAACCTGTATAGCCTAAAATTTAAATAGCGACGCACTTGCTGCGTTGCTTCTCTCGTCGTGTACCGATGTACACTTCCTCCCTCAGACCCTTGCAATTACATCACTCTTTAAATTTTATGTGAACTTATCTTTATTTTTCCCAACTGTTTTTATATGTAAATATACTTTTTCAGTTTTTATCTCCAAGCTCAATACCTAAACACAATGTGTGGTATCGAAAATAAAATCCGATATTTGAATAAAGTGTTCAAAGATCGAAGACTTCTGGCTCAAACTAACACTATAAATTATTCAAATCTGATCTTTTTTATGGAAATAAGTACAAAATATGTCATATTGACATGTTTCACCCCAAAAACCATACAAAATTTATGATGCAATATCCCTATATTTAAGTCCGTATTGCATATAATGTTTAGATATTAAATTGTTAGTGACCATACGAACAAAGTTCTTTTTAGACAAAAACCAGTCTTTGCCTAAAAAGAAAGTTTATTTGAAAAGACACATTAGCGAACTGCTAAAAAGAAGCACTTAAAACGTGATTCTCCTTAGACTCTCATCACAAAAAGATGATGAAAGCTCGAACAAGCTAAAATCAGAAAGCAACGGGTTGGAAGTGCTTAAAAGCACTAACAAAACCTTGGAGAGAAATACGAAACCCAAGGGCGGGTTTCGTATTTCTCAAGTCAAACGTTAGGCACAAAAAGGATTTTCCTTGAAAAAGTATATTGGAGCCATTTGGAATTTATATGATGCCCATTTTGGGTGTAAATCATCTGTGATTCATGTAAATAAATACTGGGATCAGAAAGAGCCCGAATATCCACCTGTTTCCATAAATATATTTAAAAAAGAAGATACTGGCTTGAGTTATGACGTAGCACTTACTGCTGGAATGAGCTGGCAACCTATGAATTTTGGAGGTGAGTTTAAAGGTGATAAATGGTCCACTGAATTAATTCAATATTTTCATCAAATTGAAGATGAAGATATCGAATGGTTACAATGGTTGAGTTGTCTACCCTTTTGGGACGAGTTCGCTTTAGGTCACGGGCATTCGGTTAGTTATACAGGTCCATTGTATGAAGGTAGCCGATTATCAAACTTTTTACTTCTAAACACTCTTATTAAAAGGGACCAAGAAATTTTCAAAGACTTTCAAGTCTCTCCATTTCCTGTAGATCTATTATGGGTTGTTCCGATTACCTCTGCCGAGTATGATTTAAAGCAAAGAGAAGGATTGGATCTGATATTTGACCTATTTGGTTCAAATAAACATCCTGTTGTCTTAGATAAAGCTAGAAAATGCTATGCACAAAATGCCTAACAAGTAGTTGCAGATGGACTTTTTGCTCGTTGGTTTTTATGCGTACCATTTTGAATTGTTGTTTTTTTACTTAATTGAACATCCCTTAAACGTTGTACCGTAATAACAGCCTTTTACCTTCATTCTCTCCATCGCCTGTTCATAATTTAGGTCTGAATCTTTAGTGAGTTCAAAGGTCTCAATAAAACCTTTGATACTGTAACCTTCAGGCATTTCAAAATTCTTTATATCTGTACCGTGTTTGACTAAAACCCATATGTCAGCACCGGATTGGGCTGAAATATCATATTTATCTACTTTCATTGACTACCTTTGTATATGTTTCTTCTATTTTTGTGATTGTAGCAAAGTTTAATTGCTAAAGCTTAACATTAAAGATTTTAATTAGTCATCTATTTTAGTTTTCTATGTGTTAGTTTAGCTAGAATTCGCTCATGAATAAAAAAAGATTAGCATTATTAAGTAACGGAAAGTTAGAAAAGAAGGATCAGGCAACGGCACTTTATACTGCCAAGTACCTGCAGTCCAATTATAGTTTTGAACCCTCTATTGATATCATTTTAAATGATGTTGAAGGTATGAGTTTAACGAATATCTTCATGCAATATGAAGCAGTACTGGTACTAGACGTAATCGGTATGGATGATACGCCGGGGTCTATTTATCATTTTCCAATGCGAGAATTTCGTGGTCTTGATAGCAGTGAGAACAGTGATGACACAGGTGTCTTGGGCTGTTTGAATATGCTTGAAAGTAGGCGTGAAGTTTTACCTAATGTCGATTTACTTGCCATTGTACCTGATGATATTGAAGAGGGCAGAGGTCTAAGCCCAATATTAAAACACTCTATGGAAGCCTATGCCCTTAATATTGTTAAAACCATTGAGAAACAAGGGTTTGAGTATGAAGAAAAAGAAGAAAAAGAGGACATTGAGACTATCATAAAAAATTATTAAGTGAAGTAAGAATGAATATAGGGTTATTAGAGGGGACCTTTATATACTATTACGAAGAAACACTACTTTTTTCTAGAGATTATATTTAGTTTTAATAACGAGTAGTGGTGTAAAAATTTAGCGTACTTACAGCTGTTTTAGTTATAAATCGCATTAATTTATATACTACTAATGGAGACAATAATGTCAGAGAATGAAGTACAAGCAAAAGCCTATGAAGTCATAACCTATGAAGACGAGGTAGAGTTTAAGTATACCTTACCCGATGATGATGAAGAGCAGGTTATGGAACATGAATTAACGTTTATTTGGGAAGATTCAGTTGAAAAGTTTATAGAAGAACATGGAGCAGATAAGCCTTATAAGGTCAATAGTTTTACACTTAAAGCCCATTATGATTTTTTTGTTAAACAGGTAGAAGATAGAACGGATGACCTTATTGAAGAGGTACAAGAAGATATAGCAAACAAGATGAAGTTTGGCTTTGAGTTTACAGGTCAACTTCATAACGACGACTAAGTACTGTGCAGTATGAATTTATAGCATTTCGAGTAGGGCAAAGGTGGAAGACTCAGATGGGTAAGACCTTTATTATTAAAGAGATTCGTGAAGAGGATGAGTACCCGCTTGTTTGCATTAGTATGGATACGGGAAAGAAACATTTTTTTGATGAGGATGGATATGAGGTTGCGGGCTATCCTACGGATAATGACTTGGTTGAAAACATCTCTTAGTCTTTTGTATTTTAAGGTTAGCTAGGTTTAGTTTTTAATTAAGGTTTTTACAATTACTTGTCATAATGGCATATTCAAACAAAAAGAGAAATAATGCACACTTTACAGATTGCTAATAAAGTATTAGATGGTTATAGAAATGAAAAACTCACCCTTGAAAGAATGGATTTTCTAAAGGCGCAAGCAAGTGAACAGCTTGAAGAGATAGCACAAAACGAAGAACTTTATGCCCGTTTTTTAGCTAAGGTTAATCCACCTGAAAAGATAGACGTTCTATTGCTTTGGGTACTTATTATGTCAGATGAAGACATTGTAGAAGAGTATATTGATGAGTGTGGTAAAAGTTTTAGAGAGATTATTCCCGTGAGTGATTTAGCCGATCTTTTAGTCTATGCAATTCATCTATATAAGGTTGAAGAGCGTCCTTTAGAGGGAAGTGAATTTCTTCTATCGTATGAACACTCTGGTCTTGAAGAGGTGGATCAGTTTGCTTTTACTAACGTACTTTTATTTGTAGAAAGATCGAAGCAAGTAGAAATAGAGTTTTAAAAAGCATTCGTAAGCGCTGCTCCTAGCTTATGAGGAACAGCTTACATGCGATACCCCTGCGATATCAAAAAGTTCAGAAGGCTTTTGTGTATAATATTTTTGTTCGATCTCTTCAGATTGCTCTTCATAGGGTTTTGTCATTACTTTTTGTAACTCTTTTATTAAGGTGTAGTCTCCTTCTTCAGCCTGTTGGTAAGCAGGGACTAAGTGCCACTCTCGTAAGGTGTACTTAGGATTAATCTGTTTCATCTGTTGGGAGCATGTCTCAGCTGACTCAGATGAAGTAAGGTTCAGAAGAGACTTCCACTCTTCTAGCCATTTACTCCATCTTTCACGTAAGGCCTCATTAAAGATAGCATCACCGTAAAAACTTTCAATAAGGGGAGATATGTCCTCTGGTATATTAGAAAGTTCACGAAAGAAGATTGTAAAATCCACCCGTGTTTCTATCATAAGCAAGACAAGTTCTTTAAAAAGTGCTGGGTCAAAGGCCTTAAGTCCTAATTTTGATGCCCACATAGCGTGTATCTCAGACTGCATAGCCTGAGCAAAGCCCTCTTTGGTTTTTTCAAGTTCAGCTAAGGCATCTTTGTTAGCCGCTAGTAGAGGAAGTAGGGCAGTACAAAACATCTGAAAGTTTCGTTCAGCCGCTTGGGGTTGGTTGAGAAAAGAGAAATGCACACCACCCCCTGTCCATGGCTGATATCTTGGGTCAAACATATCAATAAAGCCAAAAGGCCCATAATCAAGGGTAAAACCTCCTAGGGCTGTGTTGTCACTGTTAAAGTTTCCTTGACAATACCCCACACGAATCCAGTTGGCGACTAAGGAAGTCAGGCGAGAGCGAAAGGCCTTAGCCAGTTGCAGAATCTGTTCTTGCAGAGTCAGGGTCTTATTTATCTCATCTTTGTATTCACGCTCCATGACATGTAAGACAAGCTGTTCTAACTCTTGCATCGCTTGAGGGTGTTCTTGTTTACGGGCACGACGACCAAAAAGTTCTAATTGTCCTACGCGAAGAAAAGAAGGTGCAACCCGTGTGGTAATCGCCACATCTTCTTCTATCATTACCTCAGGGTCTCGTGAATAAGAGCCATCTCTAAACCAAGGCCTGTGTGCCTTTTCTGTAGTAGAGGTATAAAGCGTAAGTGAGCGTGAAGTTGCAATACCTAAGGCGTGCATATGTTCTTGTGCTAAAAACTCACGAATACTCGAGCGTAAAACAGCACGACCATCCGCTCCACGACAATAAGGTGTTTTACCACCACCTTTAAGTTGCATCTCCCAACGTTTACCCTGGATAAGACCTTCAAAAATAGAGACAGCACGACCATCTCCATATCCATTACCTGTTTTAAAAGGACATTGTTCATAATATTCTCTTCCATAGATTGAAAGTGCATACCCAGTGGCCCAACCTTGCTGACGCAAAGGGGCTGGCAGTTCAGAGGTGTCACCTGTAAACATCTTTATAAAGCCTTCTTCATGCGCTAAGCTATCAGCAAAACCAAGTTCCGCAAAAAAGCTTTGACTGTGGGCAATATAGTGGGGTGTTTGAATGGGAGTAGGGTTGACAGGGACATAATGTCCTGAAAAGACTTCTCTTGGGTTATGGTCAACACCATTAGCTGTGGCATTTGGATCAGCCTCTAAGGTGTCCATTAGTGAATAGTCCGCTAAGGAAGCAAGTTCTTCAATCGTTTTTATAAGATTTAAATTTTCTGTGTTTTTATTCAAATAGTGTCCTTGTCTAACGGTATTCATACGCTTTATTATGTTGGTGAAATTTCAAGCGTATTATATAGAAGTTGCTTCAAACAAGGCCTAGTAAATGAATCTAATACATTTTTACAAGATTTAAATAGGTTCTATGTTTTATCTTGACATAATTATATTCATTAATATAAAAATAAATTATATGTTTATGTATATACATTATTTTTAAAAGGTAAGAATATGCTTGCAAAACTTCAATCTTTTTTTGTTATAGAACGCTCTCGAACCAGTCGAAGTGAAAAGATAGTGGCTACTCTTGGGGCCATCTTTGGAATTTCGATTACGTTTTATATCAGTTACTTAGTGATTGGACTAGAAGGGGCTGTCTTTTTAGTGCCTTCCATGGGGGCAGCGGCTGTGTTACTCTTTGCTATTCCGCATGGTGCCTTGTCTCAGCCTTGGGCACTTTTTATGGGAAATGGTATCTCAGCCCTTATAGGTGTTGGTGTTTACATGTTTGTACCCAATATTTTCATTGCAGCAGGTTTAGCAGTGGGTTTGGCCATAGGTGCAATGCATGTTTTAAACTGTATTCACCCACCTGGAGGGGCTACCGCTTTGGTGGCTGTAGTAGGTGGTTCGGCAGTTCATGATTTAGGGTTTATGTATCTGCTTTCTCCTATCCTTTTGAATGTTTTGTGTCTATTTATCATTGCCGTTATGTTTAATAGTATCTTTGATTGGCGGCGTTACCCTATTAGTATGATGCGCTTTGTTGAAAAAGAGAAGACACTTAAAGAACAAATTGGTTCAACACTTAGAAGTCAACATATTGAACAGGCCTTAGTGGATATGGACTTGGTAGTTGACATCACCATTGATGACCTTGAACGGCTGTTCACCCTAACATTGCAACATGCAGAAAATGACAAGTTGAGTGTGAATGAGATTAAATTAGGGAAATACTACACGAATGGCAAACACGGAAATGAGTGGGCAGTGCGACAAGTGATAGATGAAGCACCGCATCCCAATCCTAAAAATGACATGATCATCTACCGCTGTGCAGAAGGTTTAGAGTATGGCCAAAGTGGTAGCTGTACACGTGAAGAGTTCGCGCAGTGGGCTGCACGCGAGCTTATCCGTAAGAGTGCATAAAATAGAAGACCTTAGATTATCCATTTTTTAAGAGGAATTTTCATTTTAACTCTATAATAGATTAGCGGAAGTACTATCATAAGTGCCCCTAAGGTCATATAGGAGGGAAGTAAAATACTCTTAAGTGAAAAATCTTCTATTCCAAAGAGTGAGGTAAGCGAACCTAAGAAAAAACAGATCCATGCCATGGGTGCCTCTTGTTCAGGAGAGCTTAAAACAAAGCGTAGAGTCGGCAGAAGTGCACAAAAATCCGCAAAGATAGCGATACTGATAGGAATAACACCCGCACTCTCTCGCATAGCATACCAAATAGCAATAGAAGCTAAGCCCATAATCAAAGAGAACGACTCCAATTTATCAGGTTTAAGGTATTCTCCTTTAAAGAGTGTGAGTATGAAAATAATGGCAGGATTTACCATAAAGATAATAGTAAGCATCTTCGTAACTTCATCAGCTGTAGGTGGCGTGACTAACCAAAAGGCTAAACCGATGATACTCCAAATAAACCATGAAATGCGGTTAGGTTTAACGGTGCCACGAAAGATACTGATGGAGTAAGGTAGTATAGAAATGGCTAGAATAAATTGGGCTATAAGTCCTATTTGATACGCTTCTAGCATTTATAAACTAATGTTCTTAATCTTAATGAAGATTGTCTCAAGGTTAGTAGCTAAATCACTGATAACAGTATCGCCTTGAATATTTTCATCAATCTGTTTGCATAGAGCAGTGATAACATCAAGTTGGTCGTGTAAATCTTGTACATTTTTTGTCTGCTCTTCTAGTGCTTCTACGTCAAAACTCTCAAGAAGCTCAGCTAGTGTTTCATGTTTGATGATAATAGGTGAATGCTCTGAACTTAGTGTTGTTGAATTTAAGTAAGTTTGTAGGCTGAAAAAGGTGTTTCTCAGTGCATCATAAGATGAATTGTCAAGTGCCATGGATTCTCTTTTTAACCGAATTATAATCAAGAAATTTCAAACTAAACCAAGGTAAAAAATTTAAAAAAAGCTAACAGCTAGGTTTTATATTACCTCCCTTACAATACGCCATGAAAAATATACCAGAATCGAATGAAAGTTATGGGTCACTGAATGAAAAAGGCATTGATATTCGCAACTGTTTTTTGGACCTTCAAGAGATATCAATTAGATGCAATGACCTGAGTCGTTATCGTAAGGCTCTAAGAGTTAAAATACGCGCGCTCTTAAAGCGTGAGGCTTATAGTCAACTTAGATTATATATTAATGCTCTGTATCACTTAGGGCTTTTTAGTAAATATATTTATGGTTTTCATAGCTGCAATACAGATGTGACATTGTGGCAAGAAGCATTGGCCTTGTCTCTTCAGAAAGAGTGGGATAAAGAAGCTGTAAAAGCCTATGATGGAAGTGAGTGGATTAACTATGACAGCTCTGTCATTGAACCTTTTATCTATGCAAAGGCATCAGAAAATATGCAGGATATGAATGAGGACTTAGTTCAAGATGGCAAGCCATTTTTAAATCCAAAAGACCAATCTCATTTTGATAAGGTCTTATTTCATTTAAAGGAAGAACATGCTTGAAGAAGCACAAAGACGTATACAACAAACCATAGATGAAGAACTTAGCTATCTCGACCTTAGTGGTTTAGGCTTAGATACAATACCAAAAGAGATTGTCCAACTCACATGGATTGGTGCCTTATCTTTGTCAAGAAATAAAATATCAGATGTATCACTTTTGTCTCAGATGCCAAATTTACATAAATTAGCATTAACAGATAATGAAATTGAAGATATTACGCCTTTAAAGGAGTTAGTGAAATTACGCTTTATTTTCTTAGGCAATAATAAGGTGAATGATATTTCTGTTCTACGCAAGCAAGAGCGCCTTAAAAAGCTTGTACTCAATGACAATAAACTTATGTTACTTCCTGATCTTAGTATGTTTGAACTTCTGGCCTACCTTGATATTAGTGAGAACCCTCTCACTTCACCTTCAGTACAAACGATAAAAAAGATGTTTCCACTGTTAAAAATTTATAAGAGCTAAGTCAGAAACTGAGTTACTCTTTATAAATGTTAACTACTTTGTGAATACAACCTACATTTGTTATGGACTGATTATACTTCCATTTAGTTTTCTTTCATAACCCCTTGCACAATTTCACCTCTTATTTTAGTTCTGAGGTTACAAGGGGTTATGTAAGAAATTTATTATTAATTAGAGAAGGAATGTTCCATGTATACCGTAACCATTGAAAATGAGTGTGGCTGTTTTAAAAAGAGTGAATATGAAAACAATGCCACCTTTGCCAGTCAACAAGAAGCATATCAATATGCCAAAATCTTAGTTGAACTGATGAATGAAGAGTTTTGTAGTAAGCATGAGTTTTATGCTCAGCCTGGCGAAGGAGATAGTTTTATCATTAAGGCTCCTTTGAATATGACCTTTGTCTCAGGGTGTAGCACGGGTGTGAGTTGCGATACAGGATGTGAATCAGATGATAGCTGGGCTTTAGAGAACACCACTGACTCATGTGGCGACAGTTGTGGTTGTCACTAAGTTACAGCATGAAAGTTAGCAATTGTCTTTGGCAATATTTTGCTATAATCGCGTCAAATTTTAAAGGGAACAGATGCTTATAAATTGTGCGATTGGTGAAAAAGGTGCAGGGGATAAGGTAGATGATACGCTAATGTCACTGATAGATATAGCGACCATTGCTTGTGGTGCTCATGCAGGTGATGCCCAAAGCATAAAATACTACCAAGACTTAGCACAACAACATAATGTTAAAGCCGCAGCTTATCTCTCATATCCTGATGTGGATGGGGTGGATGAAGCAGATAGAAACAGGGTTTTGATGGACTCTCTTGAGCAGCAAGCAAGAACCTTTGGAAAGATGCAGTGTGTTAAGTTCCAAGGTGAGCTTTATAAGCATCTTAATCGCTCAGTAGATTTAGCTGAGAATGTTGTAGATTGGCTGAAGCAGATGGATGTAGATGAGGTGATTGCTCCTTATAGAAGCATGCTGCATAAGGTCTGTTCTGAACATAAAATGCAAGTGACTTATGAGGCTTATGCAGATAAGTCTTACAGCTCGATGAGCCTTGGATTAGAACTGATGTCACGAGATCAGGTAGGCTCTAACATAGACAATGTGGATGATATTTGTAGGCAGGTACGTAAGATGAAGCAGGGTGTGATTGAGATTGAGGGTCATAACTACCTCATAGAAGCAGAAACACTTTGTTTGGATTCGCATTCACCACAGGCCGTGCAAAACGTAGAAGCAGTGAAAAAAATTTTATAAAGACGTGAGGAAAGATAATGTTTGGTAAGATAAGAGAAGGTTTTAGTATGAAGGTGGATGGGGTGCATTTAACACGTCCTGATCTACATATCATTGCAGCAGAACTGGGTATAGCTGAACGAGACGTACTCGTAAAAGATGGTGTTTTAACGGTGTATAATACTTCTGATGCATGTCAAGAGATTATAGATGATAACAATCTCGCCTCTTTTGTGGCAATGGCTGTTAATGTTTCTACGCAAGCCATTAGTGATATCCAAGCTGTGGTAGAAGAACCCGTAAAGTTTGAATTTGATTTTGATGATGACGAAGACGATGACTAGGCTTTAAGTATTAGGTATACATTTCTCTTTTTAGAGCAGTTGCGTTACAATGTTTAGAAGATAAAAAAAGAAGTAAGGAGAGACAGATGGAGATTAAAGTATATTTTTGTGCCGTTTTATATAACGAGGATTCAGAGATTATTCAAGTTACTGATGCTAAAAAGCAGGCAATTGAGAGTGGGGCAACAGACAGTGTTTCACAGGTACAAAGCTCTAAAACGAGTTTATCCGCCTTGTACAAAGATGGATGGAGACTAACCCATGTTGTGCCTTCTCATGAGACGAATGGTTATAGACTATTTTTAGAACGAGGCTAATGAAGTCTCTTGCATTGTATTACAGTGTATATCTACGCGAAAGCGTTTAAAGGCAAGTTATTAAGATGTTAAAAATTGTATGTCCAGAGTGTTCAGAGGTGAACAGGGTTGAGATTAATGAGGGCTGTGCCTTAAGTGCTTGTAGTGCTTGTCAAGCAGACCTAGACGATCCTTTTCCTATTGAAGTGGATGATGAGAGCTGTGCCATTCATATCAAAGAAAATGATACCGCACTTCTTTTAGACTTTTATTCAAAGCTTTGTGGTCCTTGTATGGCGATGTATGAAGATTATGAAGATGCAGCCTTAGGCTTTGGTATGAAGGTGAGATTTTTGAAGATTGATGCGGATAAGCATCAAAAAATTGCTAGAGAGTACGGTGTGGGTGCCTTGCCTACTATCATTGCTTTTAAGCAAGGTGAAGAGGTAAATCGCATCTCACAGCAACTCTCTAAAGTGGAACTGAGCTTATGGGCGCAGAACCTGCTTTCTTCGTAGAGACTTTAACTTTTTGAGAACTTAGCTCTCCACAGCATATAGGCTGAAAAAGAGGGGTTTCCTTCAACACACATATCATAAGCGTGTTGATAACTGCAATTATGGGCTTGTTTATAGGCCTCAATACTTTCTACAACCATCTTTTTATCGGAAGCCTTGTATCTTCCATTGAGTGATTTAATGAGATTGATTTTCTCATCAAAGAGACTACTTCGCATAGTTTGTACCTTGGGCCTGTTTAGTCATAAATAGTAAAGACCTTCTCATATCCCATTAACTGTAGTTTCTTATCCATCACCTCTGCATCAAAACCATTGTTTCTACAAAAGGCCACAAGTTTGTTAATTTGTTCTCTGCTTAAGCCAGCTAACTCTAACTCCATTACTATCTCTTCTTCACTCATAAGCTTCCTTTAGGGGATAAATTTTTAAATTTATAACATAAAATGTAAAAGAGGGAGTTAAAGATATGCATTAGTACAATAGTGCTAAACCACTTTAAGTTCTGAATTTAAACGAATAAAATTGTGTACGATTTTCTACTTTTCTTTAAAAGATAATGAAATTTAATTTCTTAAAAGCTTATTCTGTCTAAATTAGCTACACTATGGCAATACGAAACCAAAAGGATCAGGTATGAGTCGAGTTAACGTAAAAGTACAACAAGAACTGCTAAGAGAGTCAAAGGTCTATCTCAAAAGTGTTAAGCCTGTTGCTGATGCACATGTAGATGAAAAAAAAGGTATCAGTATCTTAACGCAAGAGCATATCATTGCATGGCTTGAGACCTTTGCTGAAGACCGCATCATGCTTGATGGCTGTAACTTTGCTACAGTGAAACGATAAAAGTCTCAAAAACGTACCTAAAGGTTTAGTACCTTTATGAAGTTGTTCGCGATTATCTGGCTTTTGCTTTTAAAAACCTGAGCAGCTTCTTCTTCGTAAAGTCTGTCTACCGTGTGAAAAAAGAGGGTGAGCCAAGCCTCAAAACTTTCTCTTTTTAAGCCCTCAAGATGCAGGTGTGGTTTGATGGGCTGTCCTTGATAGGCATTGTCACCTAGGGTGATGGATGCCCAGAAGTCGGTTAAGAGTCTTAAATGGTGTTGCCACTCATCACTAATCATCTCATCTCCCAATTTTTCAATAAAAAAATCCGCTAGTTGTTCATCTTTTAGTAGAGCACTGTAAAAGCGGTCAACTAAGATACGAATATTTTGTTTATCAATGACGCGATGTTGCATGAGCATACTCCTTGAAGATATTTTTTAATTATAATCCTATTTAGAATAAAAGGTATTGATATTCCTCAAGAAAACCTTGCATTAATTTAAGCTTTGTCTACTTTTTTATCTGCAGTAACACCACATACTTTTAGAGAGCTTATGATACCCTCACGAAAAAATTAAAGGCGAGGTATGAGAGAAGATTTAGGGCTTGTCAGTGTCAATGAAAAACAAAAATATCATAACTGCGAGATGATTTTTTCATTTTATTATCATAATAAAGAGAATGGTTTTAAGGTGGATGAAGAACAAAAATATAAAATTCATACAACGATTAAAGAGATTGAAGTTTTAAATGAAGCCTTAGAGCTGTATCAAGAAGATAGGTTTAAAGAGAACTACCTTTTATATACTTCTGAGGTGGATGGAAGTAATGTTTATCCTTTGTTTGCAGGAGATTATATTGAGTCTGTTAGTTTAAGTAGAAGCTTACAAGCCTTAGCTAATGATGAAGATGCTTTGGTTCAACTCTCGACTTATTGTTTAGAAACACCACCTACTTATGAAGATGATTTTAAAATCAACAAGAAAATAGAAAGCATTATCCTTGATGGACAGAAGCATGCGTTTGAAGACTTTGATGAGATACAAGCATATATGGCTGAACTTAAAGAGGCTAAGCCTGCCTTGTTCGCTTAAGTTAGGGTATTAATGCGTATAGAAAATTTAGAACTTCAGACCCCTTATCTTAATTTGGATGAGGAGTTTTACAGATTAAGTGAGCCCATACCACTTGAAGAACCTTATCTTATTTGTTACAGTAAGGCTGCAGCAGAGCTTATTGATTTAGATGTAAATGAAGAGGATGAACCTCTTTTATCACAACTGCTTAATGGTAGTCATTTACCTAAGGGATCAAAGCCTTTTGCTATGTGTTATGCGGGTCATCAGTTTGGTCATTTTAATCCATGGTTAGGCGATGGAAGAACCCATAATTTGGGTCAGATATCAGGCTGGAATTTACAGCTAAAAGGAAGTGGTGAAACCTATTATGCTCGTACGGCTGATGGAAGAGCTGCCTTACCTTCATCTATTCGTGAATTTTTAATGAGTGAGGCGATGTATCATTTAGGCATTGCGACCACACGCGCCTTAGGTCTTGTGGGTTCTAAAACAAAGTTGATTCGTAAGCAGATGGAAGATGCGGCAATAGTAATGCGGCTTTCATCAAGTTGGGTGCGTTTTGGAAGCTTTGAGTACCTTTCATATATGGGTGAGAAGCAGAAGCTTTCTGACTTGGCTGAGTATGTGATAGCAGAGTCTTATCCTCATCTTAAAGAGGATGAAGATCGTTTTTATAAGATGTTTTGTGAGGTGGTAGATGCAACAGCTAGTCTTATTGCGCAGTGGCAGGCGATAGGTTTTTGCCATGGTGTCATGAATACAGATAATATGTCTATAGCAGGTCTTACCATTGATTATGGTCCTTTTGCGATGTTAGATGATTTTAATTATAGCTATGTCTGTAACAGTTCTGATCGGGTAGGACGGTATACCTATGGACAACAACCAAACATTGCATACTGGAACCTTACCCAACTTGCTAATGCGCTTAAACTCATTATTCCTGAGAAAAAGATGCAAGCAAAACTAAGTGACTATGGAGACTTTATCTATCCTAATGCTTATGTAAAAGTCATGCGCAAGAAGTTAGGCTTAGAGGTGCAACTAGATGATGATGTTGAGTTGATTAAAGAACTTGTAGGTACCTTACAAGATGTGTATGTAGACCATACTCTGTTTTACAGAACATTAAGTCATTATGATGGAGATAGAGCCCCTTTATATGACATTGTTATGGAACCTGTGATTATGGATGAGTGGCTAAAGCTTTATGATGCAAGATTAACCCATGAAAATAAAACTAATAAGCAGCGACAAGAAGCAATGCTAAGGGTTAATCCAAAATATATTTTAAAAAATTATATGCTAGAAGAGGCCATAGCAAAGGCGAAAAGAGAAGACTTTTCTATGGTGCAAGAACTACTGTACATCGCCTCGCATCCTTATGATGAGTTGCCTGAGTTTGAACATTTTGCAGGAGATACGCCTGAAGAGTTTAAGAATCTTCCTCTTTCGTGTTCATCTTAGAGTTAAAGCAACTTAGATAACTTGAATTTATGATATGATGATTATTCAAAAGAGTATTTTTTAATGTTTAAATTGTAAAAGGGCATCGTATGATAGATAAAAAGAATATATCTGGGGACATCTTTGGAGGACTGACAGCTGCGGTTGTGGCCTTGCCCTTAGCCTTAGCCTTTGGCGTTCAATCGGGTATGGGCGCGATTTCGGGTCTATATGGGGCCATCGCTTTAGGTGTATTTGCAGCTGCTTTTGGTGGGACTAAGACACAGATCAGTGGACCAACAGGGCCAATGGCAGTGGTTGTATCTGCTGTGGTTGCAGGGGAAATAGCCTTGTATGGTTCCTTAGAAGCTGCACTGGGTACGATTGTCGCTACCTTTGTATTGGCAGGGGTTTTTCAAATACTGATGGGTTTTTCGCGGATAGGACAGTATATCCGATATATGCCTTATCCTGTGATATCAGGCTTTATGAGTGGTATTGGTCTTATTATTATTTTTATGCAACTCTTTCCTTTTTTTGGTTTGGTCTCTCCCTCAAGTATAGTGGATGTCTTTTTAGAACTTCCAAGTGCGATTGAAAATATGAATTATCAGGCTGTTACTTTAACCCTAGTGACGATCAGTATTATTTACCTTTTTCCCAAAATTACAAAAAAAGTACCAGCATCTTTAGTTGCATTAATCGTCTTAACCGTTGTCTCATTTTTAATGGGCTTGAATGTTTCTGTTATTGGTGACATTCCTAATGGATTACCTGATGTGCATGTAGACACCTTACTCTCAACAGATTGGAAACATCCTATGGTGATTATTATTCCAGCGCTCACTTTGGCGGCCTTGGGTGCTATTGACTCTTTACTCACTTCAGTGGTGGCAGATAATATGACAAAGACCCAACATGACTCTAACAAAGAGCTTATAGGGCAGGGCATTGGAAATATGTTTGCAGGCCTAATTGGTGGGCTTCCTGGTGCGGGTGCTACGATGCGTACGGTGGTGAATATTAATGCCGGTGGTAGAAGTAAACTCTCCGGTGTTGTTCATGGTGCGATTTTGCTTATTGTTTTATTGGGTGCAGGTAAATATGCGAGTATGATTCCGCTACCTGTTTTAGCGGGCATCTTAATCACAGTGGGTATAGGTATTATCGACTATAAGGGAATCAAGCACCTCTTTAGGGTTCCTAGAGCGGATGCTTTAGTGATGCTGCTAGTGCTTATTTTAACTGTTTTTGTGGACCTTTTACAAGCGGTTGCCTTAGGTTTAGTCATGGCAGCACTTCTTTTTATGAAACAGATGGGTGACTTTTCAGAATCAAAGGCAGTGAGTGCTTCTTTAAATGATTTTCAAGATAATTTTTTTCAAGACGATGAGAAAGTGATCTCAAATACGATGAAACATCAAATCTATATCCAACATTTTGATGGTCCTATATTTTTTGGTTTTACAGCGCATTTTAAAAAAATGATGCAGACACTCCCAGATGTGAGTGTGGTTATTTTTAGAATGTGTCATGTTCCGACCATCGATCAAAGTGGTATGTACGCCATAGAAGATGCCATCTTACAGCTGCATGAGAAGAAGATAACGGTAATTATTGCAGGGATACAAAAACAACCACTTGATATGCTTAAAAACATTCAGCTTATTCCCAGTCTTATCCCCCATAAGCACATTTTTAAAGACTTTAGTGAAGCCATCTCTGTCTTAGAAAAAGAGCAGTTAGATTCACATGTCCCCATCGAAAAAAGTGAACACAAGATTTTGTGGAAATACTAGACTGCTTGCATAAGCCCTTGTAGCCTTAGTTTAATATGCTAAAATGCGAAAAAATAACAGATAGAGAGAAGATGCAACTGGATAAAAAAATAGAAGAAAAGATAGAACTCTTAGCGGAGTTATTGAAGCGTAGGCCTGAGCAGGTAATAGATGAGGCTTTAGACCTTTACCTAAAGGTAGAACGTGAAAAGCAACTAGAAGTTGAACTTTCTGAACATAAAAAAGAGACCAACCTCTCGTATGAAGAGTTCTGGGATGATATTGACTTTGATGACTAGGTTTAATCTTTCGCTATCCGTAAAACACTCCCCCTAGCCGCAGTCTTTGTTTCCTTTTTATTAGTATTTATAATGTAGTATTAAATATATAAAAGACGTAACGTCTCTTTAAGTCAATTTATCATAAAATTGTTATAAATTACTGCAAAGTGAGTTTTACACTTATTTTTGAACTCAGGGGAGAATGATGCAGGCAAATAAAAGTAACTATGAGAAGATGAGAGTACTCTATCTTCAAACACCAACGCATGAAACGCTTCTAGATAGTTTTGTAGAAGATATTAAGGTCTATACTTCTGGTATGACTATCTCCTCTGTCTTGCACTATAAGAATTATGATATTTTACTTTTAGATATGCTTCACAGTGAGAGCATGGAAGTTCTTCAAAGCCTTAAACAATTTCTTCCTAATAAATATGTTATTGCTAGCTGTAAGGACCCTGAAGGCATTAAAGAGGCATTAATAGCAGGAGCAGATGATATCTTGCTTAATACTATGAATGCTAAACAATGTGAACGAAGTCTTTATAAGGCAGCATCCTATATTAATATGCAAGAGATCTTTGATCAAACCTACTATACTGATAAACTTACACAGTGTAAAAATAATTATGCCTTAGAAGAGGAGATTGCTTATAAGCATGATAATGCCTTACTAAAGGTCTGTTTACATAGCTTTAAAGCCTTTCAAATCTATTATGGGATTGAGATTACCAATAAGGTCTTAGTAGAGTTTGGCAACGCCATTAAAATAAATTTACCCGTGAATGCTATGATATTTAGAAGTAATGAAGATGAATTTTCTATACTTCTAAATAACCCTTCACCCTCACAAGAGAAGATCCTCTCCTCACAGATTAAAGCTTTTTTTGAACAAACACCTATTGAAGTAGAAGGCTTCTTACTCAAGATTCATACGAGCATAGGGATTTCAACAGGAAAAGATTTAATTCAAAAGGCAGATATCGCACTTGCAGAAGCACAAGAAGGAAGTCGTATTGCCTTTTATGAAGAGGACTCAAGTTTTATCAAAGAACAGCATGAACATATTAAATGGGTTAGAGTGATTCAAGAGGCGCTAAGTGAAGATCGTATTAAGGTGCATTTTCAACCTATTATGAACAATGATGACAGTCAAATTAGTAAATATGAGGTTTTATGTCGTATTGCTGATGCAGATAAGACGCTCTTCCAGCCGCATGAGTTTATCCCAGCCGCCGTGATTGCAGGAAGAATGTGTGACATTACACGGGTAGTCATTGATAAAAGTTTCAAATATTTTAAAGACAAGGAACACAGTTTTTCAATCAATATTACCCGTGAAGACTTTTTAGCAGAGTATTTAGTCGAGTATATTGAGTATAAATGCGACTTTTATGGCATTAATCCTAATCGGGTCTATATCGAGATACTTGAAAATATAAGTACAGATTCGGCGAAGGGTTGTCTCTCACAAATACGTGACTTACAAGCCTTAGGTTGTAATATCTCCATTGATGACTTTGGTATTGATAGCTCAAATTTTTCTAGAATGATGCAGATTAAGGCAGAGGTATTAAAGATTGATGGACATTTTATCCAACACCTTCTTGAAGATGAAAATGCCAAGATAATTGTTGAAAATATTGTTGATTTTTCTAAAAAAATAGGAGCGCAAACAGTGGCTGAATATGTTGATTCAAAAGAGCTTTATGATGCGGTCAAACAGATGGGTATTAACTATTCACAAGGTTTTTACATAGGAACACCTGAGGCCAATATCTAGCTAAAAGTATAGCAAAAACATGATACTAAACGTAACATAATTACTTCAAATTGTTTACCTTATATTCATTTACTTATGTTAAAGTTGTAACAGAGTAAGAGAAGGGCATAATTAACAGATTATGTTATATGGGGTGCAAAATGATTGAATTACAAGATTTATTACCATTTACGAAAAAACTTAAACTTCTGTGTATTGATTCAGATGATGCCGTGCGTCAATCTTTAGTCAAGACATTCTCTCGGATATTTGCACAGGTTGATGATGCAGCAGATGGCTATGATGGGTTGAACCATTATAAAATCAATCAACATGACCTTATCATCACGGAAACTTCTTTAAATAACTTTACCGCACTTCAAATGATTGAACAGATTAGAAAGATCTCTCCTGAACAACATGTTATTGTAATCTCCAAAGATCAAGACCCTCAAACGCTTATGACTTGGAGCAATATGAACGTATATGGCTTTATTCCTAAGCCGATTAATATGCAAGCTCTCTTTGGCAGTATGTATAAGTCTTGTTCCATCTTGTATTCTCGTGCACAAAAACTTCAGCAAGTTGAAGCCTCTGCACAAATTAAGCAGCAGAAACAACAGCTTCAAGCTCATTATGAAGAGAATGAAAAAAAGCTCAAAGAGGCTTTAGACTATGAACGCAAACGTTTAGGTCGTCTTATGGGTGTTGAGAGAGAACTTCAAACCCGTCTCAAAGAGAGTGAGTCAAAACTTTCTGCTTTTAGAAATATTGATGATTTAACCGGACTTAAAAATAAACATGCACTTAAAGATGAGATCTCAAAAGAGGGCGATAAAGCCCTGCTGTTTATTGACATTGACCATTTCGAAAGTATTAATACTCTGTATGGTATGGGCTATGGTAACAAGGTTTTAAAAGAGGTCGCAAGTCGCATACAGAGGTTTTTACCAAGTAATACAGAACTTTTTAGAATCTCAGCAGATGAATTTGTTGTCTTAATGCAAACTCCCACACCCAATCAAGAGCTTATGCTTTCACAACAGATACTAGCAATGTTTCAACAAGCACCTGTCATCATAGGTGAGGTAGAGTTTGATATCAGCTTCTCAATGGGAATGGACAGAGGAGAACATAATAAACTCTTTGTACATGCTAAAACAGCTTCACAAGAGGCCAAAGAGAAAGGCCGTTCTCAGTTGGTTGTCTTTAAAAATGATTCAGACTATGTTAAACGTCAAAGAGACACGCTTTATTGGATACAAACCGTTAAAGATGCACTTAAAAATGACCGTGTTATGTCGTATTATCAGCCTATCCATAATAATGAGACAGGTATTGTTGAGAAGTATGAGGCTCTGTGTCGCATCTTAGATAAAAATGGACAGGTCTTGAGTGCCAATAACTTTATACATCCTGCTTATTTAGCAGGATTGACTACAAAGATATCTCGCGTTATGATTGATAAGGCCTTTAAGTATTTTCAAAATAACAGCTACGCATTTTCTATTAACATTGGTGCACAAGATTTTCATGAAAATTATCTTGAAGAGTTCTTGCAGTATAAGTGTGATTATTATCATATCTCCCCTGAACGTGTCTACCTTGAGGTAGTTGAGAGCATTACGATTAATGGAAGTGATGAAACCCTTCATCAGATTCAACGTTTACGTTCAAAAGGTTTTAATATTACCATTGATGACTTTGGAGTAGATCAGTCTGTTTTCTCAAGACTGCTACGTTTAGAGGCAAAAACCATTAAGATAGATAGCTCCTTTATTAAAAATATCGATACTAACCTTTCTCACCAGATGATTGTACAAAACATCGTCTCTTTTGCTAACCGCATTGGTGCAAAAACGGTTGCTGAGTACGTAGAAACGCAAGCCGTACATGAGAAGGTATGTGAATTAGGTATAGATTTTTCACAAGGGTATTATATTGGTGAAGCAAAGGCTGAAGTACCTATGCAAGACCCAATGCACAGTGGCTCAGTTAATAATATTGCCTAAAGGGTAATGGTGAAGAGGGAAGGGTGAGGACGCTTCGCTTGGGAAAGGGGAAAACCTTAGATCTCTGAGTTTCCAATTTCTTTCGCCAATTTTAAAAGCAACTCTTTACCTAAGCCAAATTAAGAGCACCAAGGGTGAGAGGGTTCAATGCCGCTTAAGGTAGGTGTCAGAGCTTTACTAAAGAAACTTTTTTCTAAAGTCCGCTTTGCTACTCTTTGTAAAACCGCCTTGGCTAGTTTTGCTCCGATGCCATTTTATTGTGGAAATAAAACCGAGCCTAGACGCACCATGTTTGAGCCACATTTGATGGCTAGCTCAAAATCCCCACTCATCCCCATAGAACAGATGTCAGCGTCTTTTAGGCTTTCGTATATTTTATGGGTCTCTTCAAAGCTTTTTTGAATGACCTTTTTATCTTCTGTGTGCGCGCCAATACTCATTAGACCACGCAACTCTATGTTAGGGCAGCTCTCTTGGATCTGTGCGTACAGATCAGAAGCAGATTCACTAGCAACACCTGATTTACTAGCCTCTTTGGCAGAATTTACTTGTAAAAGGCATTCCATCTGTGTCTCTTTGACTTCAAGGCGTTGTTGAAGGGCTTGCGCCAATTCTAAAGAGTCAAGTCCTTGAAATAAAAAGGGATTAGCATCAATGAGATGGTTTATTTTATTCTTTTGTAGGTTTCCAATGAAGTGCCACTCTAGTGGAAACTCATCTAGGTGTTCACTCTTGATTTTTAAGTCTTGTACCTTGTTCTCACCAAAGGCGCGTTGACCAATCTTGTAAAGCTGTTTAATGGCTTCTTCATTAGAGTATTTACTTACGGCAACAATCTTTACAATATGATGCTCACTCACAGCAATACGGGCATCTTCTATTCTTTGGATGACCTTATCAATATGTATCTTATAATCAATTTCGTTCATATCTTCCCTTTATCCAACCAGTCGGTTAATGTCATTGTAGATGCCTAAAAACATCAGTGCAAACAAGACAGCCCATCCCGCAAGAGTAAAGCGCATTAAGGCATTTTCAGTAGGGGCACGTCTAAAAATCATCTCATAAAGATTAAACATGATGTGCCCACCATCAAGTGCGGGGATAGGAAAGAGGTTTAAAATACCCAGGTTAACTGAGATAAGTGCGGCAAAAAAGAAGACCGCCATCCAGCCTTGCTCACTTGCATCGGCTGTTACCTTTACGATACTGATAACCCCACCAAGTTCTTTAACCGGCACATCGCCTGTAATAAGACGTTGTACCCCACCAAAGATAATGCCTGAAGCCCATAATGTCTTATCAACTGCATAAGCAAAAGCATTTTCAACTTCAAGCTCTTTTGTTTCACCCGCTGCACCAATACCAATCATACGTCTTTGAATGGTCTCATTAAAGTCATTTTTTGCCTCACGCATCTGTGGGGTAATGGTGAAGTTTTGAATGTACGGACCTCGGTTTACAACAATGTTGATAGCCCCTTGTGAACGTGAAATAGCCTTTGCCATATCTTCCCAAGTCTCAATTTTTTCTGCATTGATATGGGTGATAGTGTCATTACTTTCAAGTCCTGCCATATAGGCAGGGGAGTCTTTTACTACCTGACCAACAACAGGAAGTAAGACTTTAGGCCCACCAAGACCAATAGCAAAAAAGAGGACAAAGGCAATGACAAAGTTTGCAAAAGGTCCCGCAAGCAAGATAAAGATACGTTGCCACGGTTTTTTGACATTATACGAATCTTCATCGCTACTTACAGCCTTAGGGTCCATATCTTCTTGACCCTTCATCTGTACGTAACCACCTAAAGGTATCATGGAAATTTTCCACTCTGTTTCTATCCATTTGAAGGAGTAGAGTGTTTTACCAAATCCAATACTAAAGACCTTCACATACACGCCCATCATACGCGCGGCAATATAGTGACCAAGTTCGTGAAAAAAGATAAGGGCCGAGAGGACTAAAAGAGAGACAAACCAGCCCATTATTTCCCCTTTAAGGCTTTTGAGAAGCCCAGTATGTACTCAGCACCCGAGTAAAGTGTTAAGAAAACGGCCCACCATAAAAGTGCATTATCCACAGCAAAACCAACATAACTCTCTAAGGACCAGTGCATGATTAAAAAGCCTATGGCAATCATCTGTGCTACCGTTTTGACCTTTCCTGCAAAAGAGGCAGCCACATCAACCCCTTCTGCTACCGCAACCGTTCTAAGTCCTGTAATAAAAAGCTCACGCACTATGATGATGTAGATAGCCCAAGGATTAGCATTACCTGTCATCATCAGTGCTAAAAAGGCCCCAATAGTTAGCATCTTATCGGCTAATGGATCAAGTATCTTACCCAGCAGTGTTGTTTGATTAAGCATTCTAGCGATGTAGCCATCAAAAAAATCAGTTGTACTTGCAAGTACAAACAAAAGGGCAGCAAGGTAGTAAACCCAAGTGATGTGTATGCCTTGGTTAGTAAAGTATTCAGGTGTTAGAATCACCCAGAACATGATGGGTGCCATAAGGACACGAATGAAGGCTAAGATATTAGGTATATTGAAAACTTGAGACTGTGACATATTTTAAACTTTGTATTATTATCGATAAAATGCTTCAAAAAGAATTTTAACAAGAATAAAAAAGTAGTAAAACTACTTTTTAATCTAGACTACTGAAAGGTTGTTCCACCATCAACTACGATAGTTTGACCTGTCATCCATGAAGACTCATCACCACATAAGAAAAGACAAGCACCTGTAAGGTCAGTTGCTTCTCCCATGCGTGAAAGTGGCGAGCGCTTAACGACTTCGCCCTTAACCTCTTCATAATTTGGAAAGGCTTTTAGAGCGTCTGTATCGATTGGACCACCTGAAACGGCGTTAACTCTGATGTTCTTTTCACCCAGCTCAGCCGCTGCGTATTTAACCATTGTCTCAACTGCCGCTTTGTTTGTACCGTGACCTGAGTAGTTCGGTGTGTATACAAGATTTCCTGTTGAACTCATAGAGATAATAGATCCACCTTGACCGGTTGCTTCGATACGTTTAGTCGCTTCTTGAGCACCTACAACAAAGGCAGATACGGTTGCCGTATAGATGTTGGTAAGCCCCTTAGGCTTGAGTCTCATAAAAGGAGCAAAGCCTCCTACAACCGCGCGTCCAGAGATAATAGCATTTGATATGAAGAAGTTTAAACTATCAAAATCTTCATCAAACTCTTTAAAAACATCTTTGTAGGTTGTTGGCTCTAAGATATCGAGTTTATAGGCTCTACACTTAACACTGTATTTAGATTCGACATCAGCAATAATCTCATTTGCTGTGTCCGCTGATGAGGCATAAGTAAAGGCAACATTACACCCTTTTTCAGCAAAGGCATAAACGATTGCCTTTCCAATTCCACGTGTTCCACCACTTACAAAGAGAGTCTTTCCAGTCATTATTTCAATCCTTTAATTTCATATTGTTTCATTACTTCTTCAATCTTTTTCATATTGTCTGCCGAAGGAGCAAGCAGAGGTAGTCTGTATTCAAGCGTGTCAATTAAACCTGCTATATACATGGCTGCTTTAACAGGGATAGGGTTGGCCTCACAAAACATGACACTGTTGATCGGGTAGAGCTTATCATTGAGTGCTTTTGACTCGGCAAATTTACCCTCTAGGGCATAATGTACCATTTGTGATTTAAGATCAGGTAGAAGGTTAGAGGTGACTGAGGTTGAACCTGCTCCTCCATTGGCAAGAATAGGGTAGTCAATAGCATCATCGCCTGAAAGTACGGCTAGCTCAGGACGACGTGAAAGAAGCTCAACGGTACGCTCAAGTGAACCTGTTGCTTCTTTAATCCCGTAAATATTTTCACAATCGTCAAAAAGACGAATCGTTGTATCAGCAGAGATATCCACCATAGTACGTCCAGGAACATTATAAAGCATCATACCAAGATCAGGTACAGCTTCAGCAATGGCCTTATAGTGTTGATATAGACCCTCTTGAGAAGGTTTGTTGTAGTAAGGGCTAACAGAAAAGATAGCATCAACTCCACATTTTTGGGCATGTATAGCTAAGTCAACAGCTTCGGCCGTCGCATTAGAGCCTGAACCTGCAAGTACCTTTGTGTTTGTTCCCTTACAAACTTCAACTGCAATCTCTATACAGCGTTTATGCTCATCATGCGTGAGTGTAGCGCTCTCACCCGTTGTACCAACAGGACAGATTGCGTCCATACCATTGGCAATTTGACGTTTGATAAGGTCAGCGTAGCTCTGTTCATCAAGTTTCCCATTTTTAAAAGGGGTGATGAGGGCGGTGGTTGCTCCGGTTACTTTAGTCATTTTCTTTCCTTAATATTACAGTTGTAGATTGAGTTTCATTAAAATACTTGAGTGCTGCTGTTTGTACCTCTTGTGGGGTAAGGGCATTGATGCTGTCTTCATAATGCATCAAAGGCTCCAAGTCGCCACGTGCAAGGTAGCTTCCAAAAAGGTCAGCCACAGAAGATGAAGACTCTAAAGAGTAGATGAAATCTGCCTTAGTACTAATCTTCACCTTGTCCAGCTCATTTGTTTCAACAGGAGTATTTTTGAGTTTATTAATCTCTTCTAAGATCTCTTTTTCAACCTCTTCGGCTTTTACACCTGGATTACACACTGCCATGAAAATAAAAAGACCTGGATCAATGTTTTCCATGTTGTAGGCATAAATCTGATTGGCCATACGTTTGTCACTTACAAGGCTTTGGTAAAGACGAGAGCTCTTACCTGAACTTAACATCTCAGAGATCGCTGAAAGGGCAGGTTGGTCTTTGTGCTGGAAGTTAGGAATGTGGTAGGTGATGGCCAGCATCTCTACCTCAGACTCTTTGTAAACCACAAGACGTTTAGCCCCATCTTGTTTTGGCTCTACTTGATGTACACTCGGAATCTCTTTTTTGTTTTTAATCTTTTCAAAACGCTTTTTCGCTTGTTCAAACACATCACTTGGTTTTACATCACCTGTTACGATGATAATAGCATTTTTAGGCTGGTAAAAGGTCTCATGAAAGCCTTTAATGTCTTCTAAACTCCAGTTTTGAATATCGCCCATAAAACCGATTGGCGTCCAGTGATAAGGATGGTACAAATAAGCATTATTAAAGAGTCTAAAGTACATATACCCTAAAGGAGAGTTGTCTGTACGCCATCGACGCTCTTCAGCAACAACATTACGTTCAGGTTGGAATTCATCATCTTGGAGCTTAAGTGACTCCATTAGCTCACCAAAAAGGTCTAAAGACTTGTCTAAATTCTTGGTAGAACTTTTAATAAAGTAGTGCGTATAGTCAAATCCAGTAGAGGCGTTAGAAAGCCCTCCCATTCCTTTAACAACTTCATCAAACTCACCGGCTTTAAGGTTGTCTGTTGATTTGAAGTTCATGTGCTCAAGCATGTGTGCTATCCCACTTTTTCCCATCACTTCATTACGGCTTCCTACCTTGTAAAAGATATCCGTTGAGATAACGCTGGTGTTGTTTTCCATAGGGATAACAAGGACTTGAAGACCATTTTCTAGGGTCTGAGTTTCGTACTTTGGTAGTGATGCTGACATCAGTACTCCTGTTGTAATGATTAGTGTACTTAGTAATTTAAGCATTTTTTCTATCGGCTCCTATGGCTTCAGTGATATTGTTATACCCATCTGCTTGAAGAAGTTCTATAAGGCCTAGGTTGATATCGCGAATAAGGGTTGGGCCATGAAAGACAATAGCAGAGAGAATCTGAACCAATGAAGCACCCGCTTTAATACGTTTGTATGCCTCTTCAGCTGAATCAATCCCACCAACAGAGATTAAAACACATTTGCCAAAAAGTTCTTTGGCAATGGCTTCAAAGATATGAAAAGACTTCTCTTTCAGCACAGCACCTGAGATACCGCCAATATCTTTTGGTTGCGACACCAAAGAGTAGTCGATGCTGGTGTTTGTTGCGATAATACCAGCAGCACCCGCTTTAACTGCCATCTTAGAGAGCTCTACGGCTTGTTCTGTTGTCATGTCAGGTGCGATTTTAAGCATGATAGGCTTGTCGGTTAACTTTTTAGCCTCACTAAAGAGCGCTGAAATAAACTCCTCGTTTTGTAGATCTCTTAAACCTGGGGTGTTAGGCGATGAGATGTTAATAACAAGGTAGTCTGATAGATCTTTAAACTCTTTGATGAGTGTGACATAATCAGAGATAGCATCTTTATCTTCGGTCAATTTATTTTTACCAATATTCACACCAATAGGCGTTGAAAATGGAAAACGTGTTTTTAAACGACGTTCAACCTTAGCCATTCCATCATTATTAAAGCCCATAGCATTTTGAACTGCTTCTTCCTTAACATGACGAAACATTCTTGGCTTAGGATTACCGGCTTGAGGTTTAGGTGTTACCGTTCCAATCTCAGTAAATCCAAAACCAAGGGCCTGCATCCCACGAATCATGGTCGCATTTTTATCAAAACCCGCTCCTAAACCAACAGGGTTTAAAAAGGTACGTCCAAAGAGTTCTTGCGATAAAGAGGGGTGTTGAACAAAATGGTCTTGAATCCAAGGGTTATAAGCTGAGGGAAAAACATTTGAGCCACGAAGAAAAAACTCCACCAAATGATGGGCCGTTTCGGGTTGTAGTTTAAAAAGATAAGGCTTGATAGTGCTATAAGGAATAATCAATAGGGTGTGCTCTCTTTTTTATTGTGATTATACTGCAAAATATTTAAGATGACTTTTAATTGAAATAAAAGCGCAGAATTTGAGGTTATTATAGTGAGGAGTTGACACCAAATATTGACAGGAATAGTTTACTTGAAAAGAGAGGAAAACCTTAGCTTTTCTCCCAAAAGGTGCCATTTGGCGTATCCATGATAGCAATGTTAAGGGCAAGGAGCTCATCTCTAATGGCATCAGAAGTAGCAAAGTCTTTCTCTTTTTTTGCCGCAGTTCTTTTTTCGATGAGTACATCAATTTTTTCTTTTAAAGCTTCATCAATACCAAATTGAAAGTACTCAAAAGGGTTTTGTAATCCAAAGCCTAAGATGTTTTCTATATAGGCTAGGTTAGCAAGACTTTGACGTTTGATTAACTTGTCTTTAGGATTGGCATCTAAGATTTCATTGGCTTGTGAGATCATCTCATCAACTAAGGCAAGGGCTTTTGAGATGTTTAAGTCGTCTGAAAGGGCTTCAAGCAGGTTGTTCTGAAAGTCTGTTTTCTCCTGCGTAACCTTCATTCCAAAGAGACGTTTTTTAAGTCGGTACAGCTTGTCAAGACGCTTTTTAGAAGAGAGTAGGTCAAGCTCATTAAAATTAAAGTCACCTCTGTAATGCGTAGAAGAGAGATAAAAACGTAAAACCTCACCATGATAGGACTTAAGTGCATCTTTTAAGAAAAAAGAGTTACCTAATGACTTTGACATCTTCTCTCCAGCTATGTTTACAAAGCCATTATGCATCCAGTACTTTGCTAACTCTTGATTGGATGAACATCGATGTTGGGCAGCCTCATTTTCATGATGAGGAAAAAGCAGGTCAGCACCACCGCCATGTATATCAATCGCGTATTCACCTTTAACGGCTAGGTGTTCTTCAATCATTGCTGCACACTCGGTATGCCAACCTGGACGACCTGAAGAGAACTCTGTCTCATAGCGTACACCCTCATCAAAATGTTTCCAAAGGGCAAAGTCAGCGGGGTGTTTTTTCTGAGTATTCTCTTCTATGCGACTTTGGGTATCATCTTCATCTTGAACACGATTTGAGATGCAGAGGTATTTTGTGTCTTTTTGGGTGTCAAAATAGACATCCCCATCTTCTGTTTTATAAGCATGGCCTTTTTCAATAAGAGTAGAGATGAGTTTTATCATTGCATCCATAGACTCTGTCGCCTTTGGTTCAATATCAGGCCGCATAATACCCAGTGCATCCATATCTCTGTGATAGGCATTGGTGTACTCTTGCGTGAGTGCTTCTAAAGAGAGCTTAAGCTCACCCATCTTTTTAACAATTTTATCATCAATATCCGTGATGTTTCTAGCAAAGGTTACCTCAAGACCATTCGCCTTAAGTACGCGCACAAGCAGGTCAAACACAAGGGCAGACTTAGCGTGTCCTAAATGGGCATCATCATAAACAGTAGGCCCACATACATAAAGGGTGGCTTTACCTGGTGTGATGGGAATAAAGTCTTGTTTTGTTTTAGAAACAGAATCAAATATAGTCATGGATGAACTCTTTAAATAGGATAAGAATAAATATTAATGCCAGGCTAGCTAGAAGTAACCAGAAGGCATTTTTGTGTGAAATGATAGCTAAAAAACGCTGAGTTCCATAGGCTTTTAGGGTGTAAAAGAACAAAATAAACCCACTTAAAGAAGAGGCCAGTGCCAGTCCCATGGCTCCAAGAGGTGAGATTAAAGAGAGCGAAAGTATAATATTTCCAGCAAGGGAATAAGTCGCTATTTTGGCTGCCTCACCTTGTCTGTGTTCAGCATAAAGCTTTAGTGAAAGCAGTTTACTGATTCCAAAAGGAAAGAGACCCAGCATATACATCTGTAAGATCGAAGCAGTGTTAGCAGAGTCATTAGCGTTAAAGGCACCTCTTTCAAAGAGTAACCAGATGATTTCATGTGAAAGCATAATACCACCTATCATACTCAGTACAAGTAAGCCCGTTAAAAACCAAAAAGCCGTAAAAAAAGCCTTATCTGCTTCGGTATGCTTTTCATGTCGAATGTACTTAGAGATGCGTGGGAAGAGGGCAACAGAAGTGGCAATGGCAAATAGAGCAAGAGGCAGTTGGAAGATACGGTTGGCATAATAGAGATAAGAGATAGAACCCGTCACTAAGAAGGTGGCCAGCCAGGTGTCTAAAAAGGCAGCAAATTGTGCAGTGGAATTTCCCCAGATAGCAGGTATGAAACTTTGAGCAAAGCGCTTCTTACTTTTTTGTATCGCTTTTTTATGGGTATTAAAATATTTAAAGCCACCATATAAGAACTTAAAGACACCTTTTTTCTTGGCCATAGCAAGATGGGAGCTAAATTGTAAAAAGCCGCCTGCTAAAACACCAATACTAAGGTAGTAAACAATTTCCTGAGCTTCTTTGTCCTTAGAGAGTAAAAGCGCGGTTATCATACAGATGTTAAGTAAGCCTGTGGAGAAGGCCGTGGTGGCAAAGTGCTCTTTGTATTGAAGAAGCGCGGATAAGAAGCTTACCCCAAAGATAAACAGGAGATAATAAAAGTTTAAAGAGACAAAGGGGGCAGCGAGCTCTAGGGTTGTCTCATCAAAACCAAGGGCAATGGCTTTTGCTGCCGCATAAGGAAAGAGTTGAACTAGCAAGGTGAGTAAAAAGATGATAAAGAAAAAAAGTACAAAGATATGTGCGGCAAAGATGGACTTATGTTTAGCCGCGGTGAAACTAGGAATAAAACTTTGCGCAAAAGCACCTTCAGCAAAGATACGTCGAAAAAGGTTAGGGAGTTTAAAAGCAATGAAGAAGATATCACTGTAGATATTAGCTCCTAAAAATGAAGCGGTTAGGAGGTCACGTATAAAGCCTAAGATACGAGAGAAAAGTGTTCCAATACTGTTGGTAAATATAGATTTAAACATAAGGTCCTGTTATAGATTAAACTAATTGGCATAATAATTGCTAATTTACGCTCATATAATAGTATAATAATACTAAAGGGAAGCTCTGAGCATCCTAAAAGTGGCAAAAAGGACTGACTTGGAAGAAGCAGGTACATCAGCATCAAACTTTAAACCCTTTGTTGTACGTACTGAGAATATTGCTAAAGAACTTGTCTCTACTGCTTCAAACTATGGGCTTAAGGCTTCAGAGTTAGATTTCAACCTTCTTGAAGTACAAACCTTTGTGAGTAAAGAGGGTGAAAAAGATTCGGAAGATGAGGTAGGAGTAGACGAGTTAGATGGTCTAAATGATAAAGCCCTTTTATCGGATGCTAACATGCGTATACGCCAAATGTATGAGGTAGAAGTTATAAGGGCTTCTAAAGACGCACCTCTCTCTTCACTTAGCCTGAGTATCGGTGCGAACCCTTCCATGTCACGTCTGTTTGCTTCCATTAAACCTGGTTCCATTGTAAAATTTTCTGAAAATTTAGAAGATGACCTTAAAAAACTTATTACAAAACGTAAGTTACGTGCGAACATGTTAGTGGGCTTTTGGAATGGAAACTTAGATGAAGAGCTGGCTAAGTTTATTGCTAAAGTACAAGTAGCAGGTACATTAAAAGTACAAGAGAAAATCACCTTTGAAGTAGCAGAGTGCTTAGAACCCGTTGCAACTGTCGATGATAAATTGATATTGCATTATGAGTCTGAAAAAAGTGATGATGACCTTGCCAAGGTAGACCACTCTAAAAGGGGCTTTATTCAAGGTGTTATTGAAGGTGAACTACTTATAGAATATATAAAGCCTAAAAAAGGGGTGCCAGGTCGTAGTTGTCGGGGTGATTTCATCGACGTTGCTGAGCCTCTTGTTTCTCAGGCACCAGCTTTTAGTGTTAGTGATAAGATTGATGTGCTTGAAAATGAAGACAATACCGAGTACAGGGCTAAAACAAGCGGCTACATTGTTTTTGAGAACAATGCGTATGATATCCAAGTGGAGATGGAAGTTTCTGAGATAAGTTTTAAAACAACAGGTTCCATAGACGCGGGTGTAGATACCGATGTTTCTATTAATGTTAAAGAAGCAGATGCCTTTAAGGACGCCATTGGTGCAGGTATGGAAGTTGAAGTCAACGAGATAAATGTTGATGGAAATGTAGGTAATAATGCCATCATACGCGCTAAAAAGACGGCAATATTAGGTCAAACGCATCAGAGTTCACTTATCGAAGCTGATGAGGTGGAGATTAACATTCATAAAGGTCGTGTTAAAGGTAAGCATGTCAAAGTAAGCAGGCTAGAACAAGGCATAATCGAGGCTGAGTATGTTGAAGTGACACAGGCAACGGGTGGTAAAATCGTAGCTAAAGAGGTCATAATTGAAACGATATCTTCACATGTTGATGTTGTTGCCAGCTCTAAAATAGAGATAAAAAACTTTAAGGGTGAAGAGAACACCTTTACCATGACCCCTGTTTTGTATGAAGAGGACAAAGAGAACCTTAATGACAAAGATGAAGAGATTGTAAAGCAAAAGCGCAAGGTGAGAGCACTTTCGCAAGAAGTGGAGCAAAAGCAAAAGATGATTGATGCTAATCAAGCGGCTATTATTGATCTAAAAAAACGTTTAGCCCATTATAAGAGTACGGGGGCAAAGATGCCAGGTTCATTCGTGCTTAAGTTTAAAGAGTTTCAAGAACTCCAAAAAAGTCTTGTCTCTTTAAAAAAAGAGTTGACTCAAAATGAGCAGATGCTAGACCTCCTTGCAGCAGGAACGGTGAAATTACAAGAAGATATTTTAAAAGCTAAAATTATCAATCATGATGTTTATAAAGGACATAATGAGATCCGTTTTAAGGTACTTGAACCAGAACAAGAACTCTATTTTGTGCCAAAAGGTGGGGTCCAAGAGAAATGTTTTATGCTGAAGTTTGATGAAGAGAGTGAAACATACGAGATAGAAGGTTCTGATAGTATTGCATAATGCAAGACAATAAAGCATTTCTTTCGAAACAAACGATAATAATCGTAAGGTTTGAGGGATACTTCAACCAAGAAGTAGCCAATGGCTGCTTTGACTTGAATAAAATTAAAAAGATGGAAACAAGATGATCGTAGGAATTGAGGGAATACTAGAAAAAAAAGAGCCCACAAAGGTACATATTAATGTCAATGGCTTGGTCTATGAGGTTTTTATCTCTATTAACACTTTTCATGCTCTTGAGCAGCAAAGGGTGAAGCTGCACACTATTCAGGTAATTAGAGAAGATGCTCATAGCCTCTATGGTTTTGCAACAGAAAGTGAAAAACAGATGTTTTCACAACTCATTAAGATCAACGGGGTAGGGCCTAAGGTTGGGTTGGCCATCTGTTCTACCTATACCCCAAGCAGTTTTGCTGCGATTGTTGAGGCCAATGATGTAGGCGCACTAAAACGTGTTCCAGGTATCGGTCCTAAGGGCGCAAGCCGTATTTTAGTAGAGCTTTCAAACTTTGTTGTTGATACAAGCAGTGATACAAGTACCCCATCACAAGCTGAAGCGGCTATGGCACTTGAAAGTCTTGGCTTTAAGAAAGAGCAGGTGATTAAGGTGCTTAATGGAATTCACCTTAGTGATACAGGTGAAATTGTTAAAGAGGCCCTAAAGAAGTTGAAATAGAGAAATATTTTAATTTTTTCTTATACAAGTGGTTTATTTAGTGTGTTTATATTTATATAAATTAAAAGCAGGGTACACTAAACAAAAAGGGTATTGATGCATTTAGTTTTTAAACTTGCGCTTGTATCTGCTGTATGTACTTCACCTTGTCTTTATGCGGATGAGGAACTGGATAAACTTTTTGCAATGTCTATTGAAGAACTGCTGCAAGTTGAAATCAGTGGATCAACACGTACGAATGAGAGTTTATTGGATGTCCCCTCTTCAGTTACCGTTTTTACCGCACAAGATATACAACAATTAGGGGCTAACAGCCTATATGAACTCATTAACTTTGTACCTGGATTTCAAGCGCGAAAAAATGGTGAAGCATCAACCAAGTACAGTACCGCAGGTAGGGGCCACGAATCAAATCGCCATCTCCTTGTCTTGTTGGATGGACACCGTTTAAACAGTGAGTACGTTGGTAGTATCAACAGCTTCTTTGACAGTGTACCCTTGGATAATATTGAACGTGTTGAATTTATTCGGGGAGCAGGTTCCGCTGTGTATGGCTCAAATGCTTATATTGGAGTTATTAACCTCATTACTAAAAAAGATGAGACAGGTGCAGGGCTTCGCTTTAGTAAAAATGCCTCACAGGCTAGTGCCTCTTTGGCTTTAAATGAAGAGGAATATGATCTTTCACTATTTATCAAGGGGGTCAATGATAGTGGTCAAAAATACAGTGATATCACCGATACCTTAGGTAATGGAAAAAACTCGGCTTATGATCCTTATGAGAGTTTTGATTTTCAAGTCTTTGGGGCCTATAAGAATTTTGAACTCTCTTATATCCATAACGAACGCCATTTAGATGATTTCTATATTTTACAAGAACTCTCTTATCTGAGTGGGGATGACTCGCGTTTTGATAGTGTCTCGCTTTCGTATGATTTACAAATCAATGACAATTTTGATTCTAAGTTGATTTTAGCTTATATGGATATGAAAAACAGACTTTTTGGTGAACTTTCCAATCAAAGTTTTCCTTTTCTTGTTGATGTTTTACGAGGTAAGGGAGTGGCTACAGAGAAGACAAAAAATGTTGAATGGATAAATACCTATGAGTTTTCTGATGAGAACCGTTTAATTGTTGGAGCTGAGTTTAGACATAGTGAGGTTCAAGCTGATAATCAATCTAATTATGATATTGTAGGAAGTTTTCCATTTGCCTATGATGCCAATTATTTTAAGTATGAAGCTATCTCTCCTGTAACACGTAAAATTTATGGGTTATATGGACAGTATCAATCCAGTTTATCAGAACAGGTGAAAATGACCTTGGGTTTACGTTATGATGATTATTCAGATTTTGGATCCTCTTTAAATCCTAGAGTCACTTTAGTGTATCAACCCCTAGAAAAAACCAGTCTAAAGCTTTTATATGCTCAAGCTTTTAGAGCCCCATCTATATCCCAGTTGTATCTTAAAAACAATCCTGTTATAAAAGGAAACTCCGATTTAGATGCTGAAACCATTAAGTCATATGAAGCTATTTTAGTACAGCAATTTACCTTACAAACTTTTCAAGTGTCCTATTATGAAAACCATATGTCTGATATTATTGAAAACCTAACAATTGCAGGAGATCTAGATACTTATAGAAATGGGGATAAGGCGGTTTATAAAGGAGTGGACTTCGAGTATCTTGCTGAAGTGCATGATAATTTAACCCTTCGTGCTACCTATTCGTATGTTTTTGAAAAACCCGCATCAGCAGCACAAAATTCAGAACATATCGCTTCAGGGATTATAAATTACAGCTGGAATAAATTTAATTTTAACACCAGTGGGTATTATCATCATGCTATAGACAAAGATGCTAGTGGGACATTCGGTAAGATGCCATCATACTTTATTGCCAACGCCAAGTTTGCTTATGAGTTTTATGACAATGCCTCTTTTTATCTACAAGCCAATAACCTTTTGGATAAAAAATATTTTACACCTGAACCTACGGAAGTGGTAAACCTTGAAGTACCCAATAGAGGAAGAGAACTTTTTGTGGGCTTAGAGGTGGGTTTTTAAGCTAAATCCTTTTATTTAAACTTAATTTGCTAAAATAAGCTTCATTATTATTATTAGGAAACTTATTTGAACTTAGCCATACTTTTTGGCGGTGCTTCATATGAACATGAAATCAGCATCGTCTCTGCCATCACCCTCAAAGAGAAACTGAATAGTCTCGCTCTGGAGTTTATCTTTTTAGACCAAGACCATACCTTTTATTATATTGATGCTTCTAAGATGGATGCGAAAACATTTTCCAGCGGGGCTTATAAAAAGCTGCCAGTGTTACACCTAGAGCAGGGTGGTTTTTCTCAAAAAGGGTTTATGAGTGCCAAACATCTCTCTTTTGAGAAAGTGCTTAACCTTATACATGGCGCCGATGGTGAAGATGCCACTATCGCCTCACTTCTAGAGTTTTATAAGATTGCCTATATTGGTCCACGTAAAGATGCAAGCGTGATGAGTTTTGATAAGTTTTTAACCAAGGCTTATGCACACTCATGTGGTGTTGATACTGTTTCATATGAACTTCTTACAGGGCAAAGAGAGAGTTCTATTGCTTTTCCATTTATCATCAAGCCAACACGTTTAGGCTCTTCTATTGGAGTGAGTATTGTTAAAAATAAAGATGAATTAGACTATGCACTAGATGTGGCCTATGAGTTTGATAACAGACTTTTGATTGAGCCTTTTATTGAGGGTGTTAAAGAGTATAATGTGGCTGGAACCATGTGTAAAGATGGACTGAAGATGTCCATCATTGAAGAGCCACAAAAAGAGGAATTTTTAGACTTTGATAAAAAGTATCTTGACTTTTCACGCAGTGAACAGGTGCATGAGGCAAATGTGTCCCAGAAGCTTAAAGCAGAACTTTACGCGGCTTTTACAAAGATTTATGAGCCTGTTTTTGAAGGGGCTATTATTCGTTGTGACTTTTTTGTAGTCGATGGAAAGGTACTTTTAAATGAGATTAATCCAATACCAGGGTCGATGGCAAATTACCTTTTTGAAGATTTTACCTCTCTTATTGAAAGTATTGCCTTGCCTGTATCAAAAGCGATTAAGGTGAACTACACCTATTTACACTCTATTCGTTCGGCTAAAGGAAAAGCTTAATGGCCATTAAAAGTTTTCAGCATGCACAACATACCTACACAATTGCGTATGAGATTATCAATCCTTCTGCGAAGTATGATCTTATTATTTTACACGGTTGGGGATCGAATAAAGAGATTATGAAACAGGCTTTTGAGCCATATATGAGCACATTTCGCCATATCTATATCGACCTGCCGGGGTTTGGTGGAAGTACTTCGCATGCTGTACTGGATACGGCCGAGTATGCGCGTATTTTAGAGAGTTTTTTAGAACTTATTGGCGCAAAAAAAGAGATGATTGTTGGTCACTCCTTTGGTGGGAAAGTAGCGACCTTACTCTCACCTAAGCTCTTGGTACTTCTCTCTAGCGCGGGTATCAAACTACCCAAGCCTTTTTCAGTCCTACTTAAAATTCGCCTTAGTAAGATAGCTAATGCCTTAGGTTTAGGGATCTTGAGCAAGGCTTTTAGAGCTAAAGATGCTCAAAGTTTAAACCGTATTATGTATGAGACCTTTAAACAGGTAGTGGATGAGGACTTTAGTAGTGAGTTTAAAAAATTTCCTAATCGCGCATTGATTTGCTGGGGAGAAGAAGATACCGCCACGCCATTAATAGCTGGGCAAAAAATGGCTCAACTGATTGAGAAAAATCGTTTTACCGTTTATCAGGGAGATCATTATTTCTTTTTAAAACGGGCTAAATCAATTGCACAAGAGATAGAGCAGGAGTACTTAAAATAATGGATTATGCTCAATTGCTTCTTTTTGTGACGAATGTGCTTTTTGTGCTTAGTTTAGGCTGGTATCTTATTACTAATTTACAGTGGTATAACTACAGCATTAACCGTGTCATAACCAAGCATCATAAACCCTGGTGGCATCTTTTCTATTTTATCTTTCCTTTTATGATTTATTATGGGATGTACTCCTTAGGATGGGCAAGCTTTTTTAGTATTTATTTCTATTTTGCCGCACTTCCTGCACTTTTTGTCTGGCATAAACGTTTAGATAAGCCCCTCGTACTGACGTGGCGGGTACGTCGTTTCTTAATTCTTTTAGTGGCCTTGAGTCTGTTTCAAAACTTCTTATGTACACTTAATGAAGGGTGTCAGGTTTATGGCGTCTTTATGCCACTGTTTATGGCAACGATAGGCTCTATGCTTATTGAGAAATTTCTTTTTCTTGCCTTTATGAAAGAGGCGAAGCGAAAGCTAGCATCGATGAAAGAGCTGCGTATTGTGGCGATTACGGGTTCTTATGGTAAGACGAGTATTAAAAACTTTGTTTACCAAATCCTTAAAAGCCATACTCAAACTTACATGACTCCACGTTCGGTCAATACTTTAGGTGGTATTGTTAAAGATATTAATATTGACCTACCCAAAGAGACTAAGGTCTATGTTTGTGAAGCAGGCGCAAGGCAAAAAGGCGATATCTACCAGATCGCTCAACTGCTTAACCATCATGTCGCCGTTGTGGGCAAGATTGGACCCGCGCATATTGAGTATTTTAAATCCTTAGAAAATATTGCGCGCACCAAATTGGAGTTAATGCAAAGTTCTCGTTTAGAAAAAGCCTTTGTACATGTCAGTGCAACTGATGAACCTCATGAAAAGGTAGAGTTTTTTGGAGATGAGATTGATGATTTAGAAGCTGATTTAGAGGGGCTTCGTTTCTCGATGCTCTTGCAAGGAGAATCAGTACATTTTGAGACCTCTATCTTAGGTGGATTTCAAGCGATGAACATTGCCGCAGCTGTACGTGTAGCTTCATACTTAGGTATGAGTATTGAAGCAATACAAGCAGCGGTTAAAAACCTTGAAGCCGTTGAACACCGACTTCAACGCATCGACGCGGGTGGTAAAATTATCTTAGATGATGGTTTTAATGGAAACCTTGATGGGATGAAAGAGGGGATTAAACTCTGTTCACTGCATAAGGGTAAGAAGGTGATTGTTACACCTGGTTTAGTTGAGAGCTCTGAAGATTTAAATATAGAGCTTATTGAAGCTATTAATGAGGTCTTTGACACGGTGATTGTCACAGGAACACTGAATTCAGCCCTTTTTGATAAACATCTAAAGGTTGATAATAAAATCATGCTAACAGATAAGTCAAAACTTACGCAAACACTTTCTCAAGTGACACACAGTGGTGATATCATCCTCTTTGCGAACGACGCACCCAACTTTATATAGGTCCTAATGAAGTTTATAGAGCAGTTGACGGAATATATCGGGCGTTTTACAGCTTTTATCTTAGTCGTGTTAACCTTATTAATCGTGTATGATGCACTTTCACGTTATCTTTTTCATTCAGGTTCCATTGCCCTTCAAGAGTTAGAGTGGCATCTTTTTGACTTTGTGATCTTACTTGGAATTGCTTATGCCTTAAAAGAGGAGGCCCATGTTAGGGTGGATATCTTTTACGCCTCTTTCTCTACTAAAGTAAAGGCAAAGGTCAATATCTTCTCCCAACTTTTTTTAGTCCTTCCTTTTTCGCTCTTAGTAATCTATATGGGATATGACTTTGTACTTCAGAGTTTTACACAGATGGAAGGCTCATGCGATCCCGGTGGCTTAGGGTATCGTTTTATCGTTAAAGGGCTGATACTGCTTAGTTTTTCCTTAGTGATATTACAGTCCATAAGTCAGATAATGAAGCAGATTAAGGTCTTGAAATCATGATGGCCTTTATAATGTTCTTTGTTGCCTTAGTCTTGCTTATGGCAGGCTTTGAAGTGGCCTTTGTTTTCGGTTCAGTTGCCTTATTGTTTGCGCTTCTTTCACCTGAACTTGGGTTAGAAGTTTTTCACTTTTTGCCTTTTAGAATGTACGGGATTATGAGTAACTTTACACTGATGGCGGTACCACTGTTTATCTTTATGGGGCTGATTCTTGAAAAGAGTAAGATGGCTGAAGACCTGCTTGTCTCTATGAGTCGTCTTTTTGGTTCACTTCGTGGTGGATTGGCTGTTTCGGTGGTCTTAGTGGGCGCTATCTTAGCGGCTTCAACGGGTATTGTCTCTGCTTCAGTGGTGATGATGTCTGTTATTGCCTTACCTTTGATGCTCAAACATGGGTACTCTGCCTCTTTATCAGCGGGAACAATTGCCGCTTCAGGAACCTTAGGTCAGATTATCCCGCCTTCTATTGTGCTTATTATCTTAGGTGATGTGATGAGTGTGAGTGTGGGGGATCTTTTTAAAGGAGCGGTTCTACCCGGATTACTTTTAGTGGGGCTGTATATTGCTTATATCCTTAGCATCGCTTTTTTTAAAAAAGAGTTGGCCCCTGCTATTGCTTCAGAAAAGCAGAGCCTTAGTGAAGGGCTTAATGCTATTTTACCTCCGCTTGTACTTATCTTTGTGGTATTAGGCTCTATTTTTACGGGAATTGCCTCACCTACGGAGTCGGCTGCCTTTGGTGTAGTGGGCGCTGTTTTACTTTCACTGTATAAAAAGAGTTTCTCTTTTTCAATGCTGTATTATGCCATGATGAACACCGTTAAACTCTCAGGTATGATCTTTATGATCTTAATCGGAGCAACTGCTTTTTCACTTGTGTTTAATGAGCTGGGTGGCTCAGATATCATCTTAGAGTTCTTCTCAGATGATATTGCTGACCCTTGGATCTTTATTGCTTTTGCTATGTTAATTGTCTTTGTGCTTGGTTTTTTTATTGATTTTATAGAGATCTCATTTATTGTTGTGCCTATCATGGTGCCAATCTTAGATGAGCTAGGCATTGACCCTATTTGGTTTGCAATATTAATTGCTATGAACCTTCAGGCTTCATTTATTACGCCTCCCTTTGGTCTTTCTCTGTTCTTTTTAAAGGGTGCTGCTAAAGATATGGTCTCTACGATGCAGATATATAAGGGGATTTTGCCCTTTATCTTTTTACAAATACTAGCGTTGAGCTTAGTGTTACTTTTCCCTGATTTAGTTTTCGCTTTTTTGTAATAACTCACTAATTATGATACACTAAAGCTAACATTATAGGTGATGCTATAGGGAGTATGGATGCAGACATATAATTTCTACTATAACAATGCAGCTGACTTCTTAGAGCAAGTTTCAAAATATTCCCTTGATCAAGAGCCCCATCTTTTGATACAACTCTTTATCTCCATTCGTGAAGAAGAGCAGATCAAAGCTATCACCTTAGATATTCAATCCCAACTTCCACAAGCTATTATCATTGGCGCGACAACCGATGGAGAGATCTTAGCGACACAGGTGAGCACAGATAGGGTGGTGGTCAGTGTCTCTGTCTTTCAAAAAAGTCAACTTAATCTTCTTTATGTTGATAATGAAAAGTCCAAAATGTCTAGTTTTGAGATGGGAAATGCCTTGGCCCAACAGATCAATAATCCAGATACAAGAGTGCTTATTAGCTTTTGTGATGGGCTCAATACCAATGGTGAAGATCTGCTTAGAGGGATAGACTCTGTTTCTCATGAGTTGGTGATATCTGGTGGTATGGCAGGTGATGCAGCACAATTTAACAGCACGTATATAATCGCAGGTACTAAGATTATTAAACATGGGGTGGTTGGGGTCGTTATCTGTTCTAAAGATCTGAAAATACACACTAACTATAGTTTTAATTGGCAGGGTATTGGTCGTAAGATGCGCGTTGATAAAGCAGATAAAAACCGTGTTTATCGTATCGATGGGAAATCTGCAGTAGAAGTTTATAAGCATTATCTTGGTCATGAAGTGGCTGATAAGTTACCTGCTATTGGGATAGAGTTCCCTATTATTATTCATAAAGATGGTTTACCAGTTGCTAGAGCAGTCCTAAATCGTTTTGATGATGACTCTTTGCTTTTTGCAGGTAACGTCTCCCAAGGTGATGAAGTACAGTTGGGACTAGGTAATATTGACATGATATTAGAATCAGCCAGTCAGATAAGTCGTTATTTTTCAAGCCTTAATATAGAGACATTTTTTATCTACTCTTGCATGGCTAGACGACGGTTTTTACAAGATGATATACAGGTTGAATTAACTGATTTAAGTGCACAAGCTCCTTTAAGTGGATTTTTTACCTATGGTGAGTTTTACAAAGATGACTCGGTACAACTCTTAAATCAAACAATGACAGTTTTAGCCATGAGTGAGTCAGATGAAGATGCTAAAGTTGAAGTAGACTCCTTAGTGAATGAGAGCAGTGTTGATGATGTCCAAACCACGCTTAAAGCTCTCTCTCATTTAGTCAATCAAACCTCTGCTGAATTAGAAAGTCTAAACAATCAGCTTGAAGATAAGGTCAAAGAAAAAACGGCTGCCCTTGAAGATAAGGTTACTGAACTTGAGTTGGCAACACGCGTTAAATCAGACTTCTTGGCTAATATGTCACATGAAATTCGTACCCCACTCAATGCAATTTTAGGGTTTATGTCACTTTTAGCACGTGATGAGAGAGATACAGCGCGGATAAAACAGTTTTCTACTGTGCAAGATGCAGGTGATACACTGCTTACTATCATTAATGATATTTTGGATTTCTCGAAGATAGAAAATGGAAAATTAAGTATAGAAAAATTGCATTTTAAAAGTATGAAACCCTTTGATGATGTGCGTCAACTCTTTGCTCAAAAAGCCCAGGAATCGAAGGTGGGTTTTACCTTTGATTTTGATGACACCATTTCAGATAATGCTTTTGGAGATGAACTTAGGGTTAAACAGGTGTTAACCAATCTAATTAGCAATGCCATTAAGTTTACGCCTGAGGGTGGACGTGTAGCGATAGCGTGTCATCAGGACAATCAAAATTTAGTGTGTGCTGTTTCTGATACAGGTAGAGGGATATCTAGGAATCACAAAAAGCATATTTTTAAAGCATTTGAGCAAGCAGACTCTTCGACAACACGTAAGTATGGAGGAACAGGACTGGGGCTAAGTATCTCTTCACATCTGGTACAATTGATGGGAGGAGAGATTTCTGTTGAGAGTGAACTGGATAAGGGAAGTGTATTTACCTTTAAGCTACCTCTGTTTTCACAAGAACATTCGCAAAAACAACTCGACAAAGATGATGTGGATGACGAAAAAATAGATGTGCATGAGGAGCTACTTTTAAAAGGTAAAGTACTCTTAGTTGAAGATAACAAGTCCAATCAGATGCTAATGGAAATATTTTTGAGTGAGATGGGCTTGGATGTGAGCATAGCTGAGAATGGGATTGAAGGTTTTGAATATTTTAAAAAAGAGAATTTCGATCTTATTTTAATGGATGAGAATATGCCTGAAATGAATGGAATTGAATCCACCAAAAAGATACGTTCATATGAGTTGGAAAAAGCTTTTGAACCGATAGTGATTGTTGCTGTAACAGCAAATGCACTTAAGGGAGATAAAGAACGATTTATAGAAGTGGGTATGGATGAATATATCTCTAAACCTGTTGATCCTATTGTTTTAAAGCAAGTGCTTGCAAAGTTTTTAAGGAGTTAGAGTGAAAGAGATCTTGTATGCCCCATGGCGGGATGAATATGTGAGTAATAAAGAGATACAAGGCTGTGTGTTTTGTCATATTTCCAAGCATGATGATGAAGACCTGCATATCTTACATAAGGATGAATACTGTTTTATTGTGATGAATAAGTATCCTTATACGCCTGGGCATTTCATGATTATCCCCCATTTTCATACGGATGCACTTGAAAATTTAGACCCGGATATTTGGTTACACATGAGTACCTTGGCGCAAAAATGTGTGAAACTTTTAAAAAAGGGCTTTGGTGCACAAGGGGTGAATATTGGTATGAATCTAGGTAAGGCAGCAGGAGCAGGTATTGCCGAGCATATTCATCTACACCTTGTGCCAAGATGGGAAAGAGATACAAACTTCATTACCTCTATAGGACAAACCCGTGTTTATTCTACGGACTTTGAAAAGATCTATCATAAACTGTTACGCCTTATGCCAGAGTACCTAGACTAAGCTCTTTTGAAGACTGAAAGTAGCTTAGGTTTATAGTGCTAATGAGTGTGGAAATTATTATGATATAGTTCCATATATATTTTACCTCTAGATTAGCCGTAAGCGCACATTACCTTGGGGTAGATAATAAAAATACAAAGGTAACGCTATGAGTACATCTGTTTTACTTGAATTTTCTATGTTTCCAACGAGTCCTGATGGACGTGAGGGAGCAGGGGTTTCTGGATATGTTAGTAAGGTCATTGATATGATCGATAAAAGTGGAGTGGCGTATCAACTTACACCAATGGGAACAATCATAGAGTGTGGTTCTATGAAAGAGGCACTTGGTGTGATTGAAAAAGCATATGAGTGTCTAAGTGGGTGTGAACGTGTTTATTCTTCACTTAAATTTGATATTCGTCATGGAAAATCAAACCGTTTAAAAACAAAAATAGATTCTGTCGAAAAAAACTTAGGTCGTGAGGTTAATCACTAGGACCTGAGTCTCCCTATTTATCTTACTCTTGTGACATAATTACCAATCTACTCACTTTTTTCATGATCTGTACAAGTATTAAAAAATATTATTTAATGTTTTAATATATCTGCTATAATATGTTAAATAAAATTAATATATGGGATAATAAATGAAAAATAAAATTACGTATGAGCAGATAAGCCCCTTAGTTCAGTATGTTGAAGTTGCTTCTGATATGGTTCAGTGCCATTTTCATTGCCCCGTTAAGTCTAAAAAAATTGTTGCTATCACCCGTTTTTCTCAGTTTTCCACCCAAACAACGACGCAGGCAAATAATCTTGCCTCACGAATAAGATGTTCAGCACTGTTTAACTTGAAAAAATATTTTGGTACTGATGAACGTGAGGAAACTCAGATAGAACCTGAGTTTCAAAAAGAGAGTGCTATTGTGCATGCATTTGGAAAAATTTCAGAGCGTTTTATTTATAGTGATGAACATAAGCATTTTGTTTATAGGTTTTAAATCTTAGGCAGGTTTTCTGTACAATAGCACAACTATTTCAAAAGGTGTTTTATGGCATTAAGCTTACGACTTCAAAACTGGCATGTTCCTCTTTCAAAAGGGGAAATGTTATTAGCTGATGTGTATGATGCATTTCAAGCTGACTTCGCACACTCTCAAGAAGATATTCCTCTTATTATACAATTGATAGAAAATCCCACATATGATTTTCCTGGTGTTAATTTCTTCAATGGTGCAACAGATCTTAAAACACATGATTATATTCATATTTTATTAGGACGAGGTCTACTTAGTAAGGATGAAGCCTTTGTTCTTGGATTTACAATGGGCAGTACGAATAAGATTAGTGCGACTGAAGAGGTGATTTATGCTTTTGTATCACAGTATCTTTACCCTAGTGTGTATCAGTTCAGTGATGAGGATATTGAAGTTTTTAAAGATGCTGTTCGTTTAGGATATGTTAGTGATTGCAAACCTTTAGATAAGGTGGATTATGAGAGTCTAAGAGATTTGAGTATAACCGAAGCTAGAGAACAGATCGGATTAGAAACAGATCTGTTAAAAGCGTACTACCAGATTGAAAAGCGACGCTTTACGAAGGCGATGGAATCACAACGTTTAGTGTGAACCACCTGCTGAAATTGCACTTTGTTCTAGTTTGATACCATTAAATAAAAAACAGCTAAATGTTAATGTAACTGCGACTATCTTGATATCTGCTTCTCCGACGAGTGCCCATATAAGACAAAATAAAAAGGCAACAGATGAGATGATAAATCGTGTCTTATATTTTGTTAATTCTTCATTGTGTGTCATTTTTTCTCCTTGTTAAGGACAATATTATAGCACTTCAGAATAAATATTATCTTTGCTTGGCTATAATGATAGGATGAATAAAAATAAAATACGTGCTTTGGCTATTTTTGGCATTATTGTGATTATGCTTTTGGTTTTAATTATTTATGCAGTGACAAATTCTGCTTTTAATTTTAAGGGTAATACACTCAAACAAAAACAAAAAGTAGGTATAGGGTACGTACGTACAGGACGGGTAGAGTATAAGGCAAGAGACGTCTTTTTTTTAGGTGATTTTACTACCAATATGGCCACGCATGATAGAGCAGGGAAGTTCGTACGAGTAGAGGTACGGCTTAAGATGAGTGATGAAGATTTAGCCGATGAATTAAAAGAAAAAAATATAGTACTGCGAGATGCAGTAATAGATGCCATGAGTCTAAAACGTTTCTCAGAAGTTTCCACAGAAAAAGGGAAAATGGCCCTTAAAGAAGAAGTTAAAAACCGACTTAATAGTATTTTAGCCGATGGGGACATAGAAGAGGTCTATTTCACAAAATTCATTATTCAATAAAGTGTAAAAATATGTAAATGTAAAAGTAAGTAAGGAAAAAGTTGGCTTAAAGCCAACATGAGCCTGCTGCTGAAGCAAACTCAGTGTTAATGTAGTATAAGGAAGATTTCCTAACCCCTTAAATTAATGCAGCACCCGAGTTCATATAAACCGCATACACCGATAAACTTACCATACATACAAAACTAAGTACAATTGGCAATGGGAGTGGATTGAGCATTAAATAAGCGGCATTAAACATAGCTAGTAAGGCTAGTGGAATGATTAGCATGGGTGAGATAAATGCAGCTAGGGCTAGGATTGAAAACCAAAACAGTGCCGTTACTGTTTTGACCTTGTTGCAGGTACACTTCATATATGTCATTTTATAACTCCATAAAAAATTTCATGAATAATATCACATAATTATCACAGTATTTGTTTTATTTATAAAATATTATTAAAAAAACTTATTAGTTTATAAAAGTGTTACATAAATAAATACTATAAAATAGAAGTATTATTAATTAAGTTTATATCACATTAAATAAGATGTAGCAAAACTAATGAAGTAATCATCTTAGAATAGGTTATAATCATATCTCTATAACTACTTATGTAAAGGTAGTTTCATAAATTAATATAAAGAGCATAAATGACGCCTATTCAACGTGTTAAAGAAGCAATAGAAGAGATTAAAAAAGGCAATATGGTCATCATGATGGATGATGAAGATAGAGAAAATGAGGGGGACTTAGTTTACGCCTCTACTTTTTCTACACCAGAACATGTTAACTTTATGGCGACACATGCTAAAGGCCTTATCTGTGTGGCTATTTCAAATGATATAGCGGGGCGTTTAGAACTTAACCCTATGGTAAGTTCTAACACCTCTATGCACGAAACAGCCTTTACGGTTTCTGTGGATGCAACTGAAGCGGTCACAGGTATATCAGCAGCTGAAAGAGATATGACGATTAAGATCTTAGCTAATCCTCTAAGTCGCCCATCAGAGTTAGTCAAGCCTGGCCATATCTTTCCTTTGATTGCTAAAGAGGGTGGAACCCTTATTCGTACAGGACACACTGAAGGTTCAGTTGATCTTTGTCGATTAGCAGGTTTAGCTGAATCATCAGTGATTTGTGAGATTATGAAAGATGATGGGACGATGGCAAGACGCGACGATCTTGAAGTATTTGCTGCACAACATAATCAAAAGATAGTATATATTTCTGATATCGTGGAGTACCGACTCGCCAATGAAAGTCTTATTAGAGATGTGAAAGAAGAAGAGGCTGAATTTTTTGGAACTAAGGTGAAAAAGCACACCTTTACGGACCATGAAAGCATTGAGCATACGGCCATTGTTTTTCACTCTGCTAAAGAGACAGCTAATATCAAAGTACACAATATCATCTCAGATTTAGAATTACTGAGTAATGCACAAAAGTATGAGCAACTTATAGATGCAATCAACTATCTTAAACATAATTCAGGGGTATTGGTCTTTATTAATCAGCCTAATCATCATAATGCTGCTATGAAAGAGTACGGTATAGGGGCGCAAATTCTTAAGAGCTTAGGGGTGAAACATATGCGTTTATTGAGTAAGGCTGAAAAAACAGATTTTGTAGGGCTTTCAGGGTTTGGACTTGAAGTAGCTGAAGTGATTGACCCAAGCGTTTAAGAGTTTAGCTTAAGAGCCATTCTTATTCTTATCAAGAAACTTTTTACTGCGTAAAACCGCCACGGCTAGTTTTTGACAGTATTTCAGAAAAATAAATCTTACTATAATAGACCGCTATGCTTGTCATTAAATTTATACATTTAGTGACAAAGCCTTATCTTTCACTTTAAAAATCGTTGATTTATAGCTTTATTTACTTTTTTATTATATGCTTTACTTATAGGAGGATGTTTTTACATCCTATAAATAGGGGTTTTTATGTCAGATTTACCAGAATGTTTGAAGCCGGCTGCCCAGCAACTTGAAAAGTATGAGGTGCAAATAGCTGCCTTAGAAGATAAAAACAGTCGTTTAGACGAAGATATATCAGTATTAAGTAGTGATAAAGAAGATTTACAAAATCAGATAGAAGAAGCAACGCAAGCTGCCCAAAAAGCAGCACAAGATTTTGAAGCTGAAAAACTTACACTTAGAGAATTAAATGTAGTTGTAAGTGATCAACTTCGTGAGAAGATTGATGAGTTAAATGCACTCAGTGGTACACAGGCTGAACTTACAGCAGAAAATGGTCGTTTTAAAAACCTCAATGATGAACTTACTCAGCAAAAAGATGAGGCGCAGTCTCAACAACTTCGTCAAAGTATTAACCATGAAGCTGTCTCTTTGCAATCTGAAAAGAACAGTGAAGAGTTAGAGTCACTACGTGAACAAGTCAAGGCTTTAAAAGATGAAAATTCTGCTCTTACCTTAGTCAACAGTGCCATGCATCAGCGCCAGCAACAAGCCTTAGAAGAACAGACCAGTAGTGTAAATGCGGGTAATGAAGGTGATAACAGTGCCTTGGTTGTAGAGATAGATAGATTAACAAAAGAACTTGATGCGTACAGAAATGATACCAGTGACGAAGGTTTCTTACGCAGCGAGAATGAACGTCTGATGCAAAGACATGGTGAGATTACCCAAGAAAAAATGCAAATGTCAGGTAAGATGCATGCTGCACAAAATGAGTTAGCAGAAGTCAACACGAAGCTTGAGTCCGCTACAAAAACCATACAACAACTTGAGTTTGACCTTCAAGGACTTCAAAACCTACATAAGAATCTTACAGAAGAGAGGAACTCGCTTTTAGAAGACAACAATGGCCTTGTCACTAAAAACTCTGAACTCGAAGAGAAAATACAAGAACTTGGCGAAACCATACAGCGTGTGACAACTGAAAAAGAGATGGTGATGCAAGAACTTAATGATGAGCATGTTAAAGCGGACGCTATGACCGAAGAGGTGAATCATCTTAGAATGAAGAGCAGAACCTTAGCTGAAGATATTAAAAGTTTAAAAGTTAGCGCGGTAGAAGAAGAGAGTGTTGATGACTTTGAACCTCAGGTTCAAGCCCTTGAGATTGAGATACCGCAAGAAGCAGCACAAGAAGATACAAACGATGAATCAGAAGATTTAGATATCGATATAGTAAGATCAACTCCTAGCTCAGGACCTCACTTCCCTGGTGAGTCAACACAAGAAGATGATAGAGTCTAAAGGGCTCTACAATCTAGACACAAGCCTTTTTTAGATATCCTTTCATATCTTTTACCACTAGGACAGATGATGTCAAATCACAAAATAATTATTTTAGATACCGAAACAACGGGTGTTCTTGAAGAAGACCGCATAATCCAACTCTCTTACCTTGTTACAGATGCCAATGGAAAGATCGAAGAGGTGCATAATGAGTTTTGCCAGGCACCACTGCCAATCAAGTTTGATGCGATGGCAATTCATCACATTACGCCTGAAGAGCTTGAAGGAAAACCTGAATGTACGCAGTTAAAAGGTTTTGCACGTTTACAAGAGTTAAACACACCTGAAAACATTATTGTTATTCAAAGTGCTGAGTTTGACTTAGGAATGTTGGCGAAAGAGGGCTTTAGCTCACAAATGAGACTGGTAGATACCTTTAGAATTCATCGTTTCTTTTATCATGACGATCCGCATGGCCTTCAATACAATCGATATGCCCTAGGCCTTTATAAAAAAGAGGCGGCACAGATGCAAGAGTTAGGGGTGCAAATAGCAGCACATGACGCACTAGGTGATGTCATCGTACTTAAAAATTTTTATGATTATCTTTTGAATGAACATGAAGAAGAGAAGATGATTGAGATGTGTTCTAAACCTATTTTAATGGACTTAATGCCATTTGGAAAGCATAAGGGTAAACGCATAGAAGAGGTCGCAGTAAGTGAAAGAAGAAGCTTAGCCTATATGCTAGAGACCTTTGATTTAGACCAAGATTTACAATATAGTTTTCAATACTATTATGAAAAAATGAAAGATAAGGCTTCTTTAATCATTGGCTTTGGTAAGTATAAAGGAAAAGCACCTGCTGATATTGTTAAAGAGGATAGATCTTATCTTGAGTGGATGGCAAACAAGGCTGAAAATATTATGCCTGAGCTTAAAACTGAGATCAAGCGCGTTTTAGAACTGCCTGCTGAATAGTAAGTAGACGTTTTTTCTAGTATATGATATGCATCACGAGGTAAAAAGGTTGTGTAATGTCAGTACAAGAACAGATCAAGGAAAACTTGCTTAAAGAAATTTATACGGATATAGATAAGATGTATGATTTTATGGAGCAACACTTTATCTTAGATGATGGGCATCATGATCTTATTGTTAAGCAGTTAAACAAGGTTAAAGATCAGTTTTATCTTATTGCGAGTAATTCTAAACTCTCTTAAGAAGAACAGCTTAGTTGTAAGTTGGCCAATGCATCTTGGGTGCTTCTAGCGTAACTGTCATAGCCTTGATTCTCATCATAAGGAGCTTGGAGTAGGGTTTTTAATATTTCAAAAACCTCATTCTCTCCTCTTTCAAGTCCTTCTATAGCCTCTTGTATAAGATGGTTTTTTAAGATATATTTAGGATTGGTTTTTAACATTTTTTTATTTCTATCTGAAGCTAAAATATCTTGTTGCAAGAGCCGTTTTTTGTACGTTGGTAACCATTTTTTTAAATCCGAATGATTAATGGCTAAATTGGTAAAGATAGAAGAATCCTCTTGGTAATGTGATAAGGTTCTAAAAAAACCAGTATAGTCTGTTTGGTTTGCTTGTAACATCTTTAAAGTAGAGCGGATAAACAGACGATCTTCTTTGTAAACTTCTTCTAATCCAAGTTTATCAAGCATCAATCGCGTATAGTGTTGTGTATAAAGTTCTCTGAATTTGTTTAAGGCTTCTTGCATCGCTTCTTCATTTATAAGTGGGCTAAGTGCATGCATCAGTTTAGAGAGATTCCATTGGGCAATATAGGGCTGATTAGCAAAGGCGTATCGACCTTCGGTGTCGGAGTGGTTACAGATATAATCACTTTGATATTTATTCATAAAGGCAAAGGGACCATAATCGATACCGAGTCCCATGATGGACATATTATCCGTGTTCATAACTCCATGGTTAAAGCCTAATGCTTGCCAAGAAGCTATAAGTTTAGCAGTAGAAGCCACCACCTCTTTAAAAAACAGCAAATAGGCATCTTTTTTACTCTGTAGGTGTGGAAAAGATGCTTGAAGAGTGTAATCCAAAAGTGCCTTGAGTTTGGTGTACTTCTTTTTATAAAAGAAATACTCAAAATGCCCAAAACGTATCCATGAAGGTGACAGCCTTAAGACAATAGCCCCTTTTTCAATCCTTTCACGCTGTACTTCCTGTTCACTTTTTATAATTCCTAATGCTCTAGAAGTCGGTACTCCCAGATGAAACATCGCCTCACTCATGAGGTATTCTCGTATGCTTGAGCGAAAAACAGCACGACCATCACCATTTCTTGAGTAAAGTGTGGGCCCAGAACCTTTTAATTGTAGGTGCCATCCTCTGTTTTCTCCAAGGTTTAGTACACGTCCATCTCCAAGTCGTGGTGAATAGAAGCCAAATTGATGCCCTGCATAACACATGGCATAAGGCTGTGAACCTTCAAAGAGGCGTTCACCATTAATGAGTTTGCAAAGATGTTCTGCATCGATTTTTTGAGGGTTAAGGCCAATGAGTTGTGCTGCTGAGGAGCTATAATCAATGAGTCCTGCCTTTTTAAGAGGTGAGGGAGAGAGTCTTTGATAAAACTCATCATCTAAGTTGAGATAGTCGCAGTTTAGCTTGAGTGACGTAAGTTCCATCTGTTTGCCTTGTAATATATACGCTATAGGTGCAAGAATGTTTCATGCAAAATTAAGACAAAGGAGTGAAGATGCACCATCATATTGTCTTACAAGAGCGTTGTTCCTGTATTAAAAAGGTTAAAGTAGAACAAATACGAAGTTTTGAGTCTAAGGAAGAAGCCCAAGAACATGCCTATGAATGGGCAGATAGCTTAAATAACAGTTGTTGTGGTAAACATGGCTTCGATATTGTCGAGGTGGATGACAATTTTGTCATATCAGTAGAAATAGGTGGTTTTGTAGAGGCTTGTGAACTTTAATATCAACAATAAACCTTAGCTTAGTCCCAAAAATAGGGAAAAGAAAGCTTACAAGAACAGTTAATGCAAAAAATAGAGTAAGTTTTAAACTAAAAGGAATTATGATGGAACATCATGTAGTAGTAGAAAAAATGTGCGGATGTGCACGACGACAAAATATGCCACAGATCAAGACCTTTGATGATAAAGAGAATGCCTTACGCGTAGCACGTGCATGGGCGCAACAGCTTAATGAGTCTTTTTGTGGAAAACATGAATTTGATGTGATAGAAGTGGATGACAATTATGTCCTTGCTGTAGGTGAGGGAAGCTATTAAGAAGGTATAAAGGAGGTGCAGTATGAATATCGGTGTACCCAAAGAGATAAAAACAGAAGAGTATAGGGTCTCAATCACTCCTGCAGGAGTTAAAGAGTTAGTAAAACTGGGTCACTCTGTATATATACAGATGAGCGCGGGTGAGGGGAGTGGCTTTAGTGATGACGCCTATGCTGATGCGGGAGGAAGTCTGCTTACTTCTGCTCAAGAGGTATTTGATATTGCGGATATGATTGTGAAGGTTAAAGAGCCAATTGCACAAGAGTATGAGCTTTTTAAAAAGGGACAGACACTTTTTACCTACTTACACTTAGCAGCGGATAAGGCCTTGACAGAGTTTTTACTCGCACAAGAGATTAAGGCCTTTTCGTATGAGACCTTAGAACTTAATGGAAGGCTTCCTCTGCTTGAGCCTATGAGTGAGGTTGCGGGTAAAATGGCAGCACTGATGGGGTCAGTGCATTTAGGGCGTTATCAAGGAGGACGAGGTATTTTAGCCGGAGGTGTTGTAGGAACAGAACCTTCTAAAGTCATGGTACTAGGTGGGGGAGTAGCGGGTAAGGCTGCGGCAGAGGTTGCAGCGGGTTTAGGTGCGCAGGTGAGTATTTTAGATATTAATCTAGAACGTCTGCATTATCTTAATGATGTGATGCCTGCGAATGTTTCAACCCTTTATAGTTCAGCTGATAGTATAGACACTTTGATACAAGAGGCCGATATTATTATTGGTACTGTACTTATCCCTGGAGCGAAGGCGCCTAAGCTCATTACGAAAGAGATGCTTAAAAAGATAAAAAAAGGAAGTGTCTTAGTGGATGTTTCCATTGATCAAGGGGGCTGCTTTGAGAGTTCACATCCCACAACGCATACCGAACCGACCTTTGTGCAAGAAGGCGTGGTGCATTATTGTGTGGCCAATATGCCAGGTGCTTATCCACGTACCTCGACCTTTGCTTTAACCAATGCTACCTTATCTTATGTCAAAGCCCTTGCTAACTTTGAGGCGGAAGGGGTGTTAGAAAAGTTGCCCGTTATGAAAAGTGCCCTTAACACCTATGGTGGAAAACTGATGAATGAAGCCGTAGCAAAGGCATTAGATCTGGAGTATTCAGCCTCCACACAGAGTTTTAGTATTTAGTGCTATGGATGAAGAATGGGTGATTTATAATGATAGCTATGGCATTGTTGATACGGTAAATATTTCCAAGATAGAGGCAAATGGTACAAGCCTTTATGGGTATTTAGAATCACCCTATGATATGGTAGGCCCTTTTGATTTTAATCTTCTTCAAACGAAGGGTATTATAGCCTTCGCGGCTTGTTTTATTATGTCAAAAGTAAAATGGCAAGAAGATCAAGTGGCCTTAAGAAGGGCATCTTTAGAAAAACGCCAAGCAGCGCAGGCAAAGATGCAAAAAGAATTTAATGCTTATAATCAAGCTCGTCAAAAACACCTTCATGGCTCTTTTCAAAGGAATGAACAACATTGTAGAGAACTGCTAAAGCTTCCTTTACAGACATCACTTAGTGTCACACAGATTAAAAAAGCTTTTAAGACTTTAGCAAAAATTATGCATCCTGATGTTGGCGGCTCGCATGAAGCCTTTGTAGAAATTAAACAAGCACGTGATAGCTTATTAGCATCTGTTTAGATATAAGAGATATTTTGAGCATGGATGCGGTCTAGATCATCCTCCTCTAAAGCCTCATAACTATAGATAAAACAGCAAGGCTTCTCTTTTATTTTTTTATGAATATCCCAAAAAGTCTCCAATTCTTTGACAATATAAACATTGTCGGCATGTAAGGATTTAAGCGGAAGGCCAATGAGCCCATGCGATAGTGTAATGGTAAAAAGTTCCATCATTTCACTGTTGATAGTAATAGGACCGTTTCCTTTAAGTAAGATTATTTTTGCAAGCATAAGGGGCCTTTTGAGTATAGAAGTTCAAAAACTGTTCTAGGTATGAAATATGTATATAGTATTAAAAAAATGTAGGAGTAGCATGTGAATGTCTGTTTGATAGATATATGTGAGTCATTTGAAGGTGTAGCAGATTTTCTTTCGCATCGCTCTTTAGAAAAAGAGCAGCGTGTGAGCAAACTATTTTTTGATTTTTTAGATTGCTTCTCCTCTTTACAAGCTGAGAAACTGGAGTACCCCAAGGAGTTTCAAAATGATGTAAAGCTATATCTGCAAGGCCATGCTGTATTGCAGAAGAAATTTGAAGATATTGAGATCAGATATCTTATGCTTAGCGATTTTTATGACTTTTGTAGATTAACAAAACGATATACAAAAGCATAGGTAAAAATTATTATAAAGGAAAAAACATGTTAAATTTTGGCCCCTTTAAGTCCTTATCGGACAAAGAGTTTATAACAAAGGTGCAAGAGGGTTATCCTATCATTGATATACGTAGAACAGATGAGTGGGAGATGTTTGGCGTTATTGAAGGGAGTCACAAGATCACCTTTTTTGATGAAGTAGGCGGCTACGATGTGGATCTATTTTTAGAAGCCTTTACACAGGTCGTTAAGGATAAAGAGTCGCCTTTTATCTTGGTGTGTGCCCATGCTAACCGCACAAAACATGTAGGTGAATTATTAGGGCTTAAGTTTAAATATAAAAATGTTTATGAACTTGATGGTGGAATAAGCGAGTGGATTGATAAGGGTTATGAGACCCTAAAGTAGGATAAACATCCTACAGTCTAGCCAATAAAAGTACAACAAAAACAACAGGTTTTTTAGGTGCATTTGCTGCGGTAAAGACATCACAAAAGGTAGCCGCCACTTGATGCACCTGATCAAAGGTATAGGTATGATCAAAATAGAGGTTTAAGACCTCCAAGGTTTTATCAACAATAAGGTCAAGTTGTTCACAGTCAACCATGCTAATACCAAGTTGCTTGTCCCAAGAACAAGCATGGGGGAAGAGATCAAAGGTCTCATCTAGGGTTTCATCATTTAAATCATCTAAGAGATGATATTCACGTACGAAGTTTCGTACTTCATGTTTTTTACAGACCATAGTTTTTCCTTTATAGGGTTTAAATTACCATTTGAATGAGGCTTTCAGCCCACATCTTAATTTGGTTTTGTGAGAGTGCATTGCTAAAGCGGTTTAGCTCTTGTGATTTATTAAAAGCAATCAGTGTAGGAAGCTGATTAACACCATATTGGCGAGCAAGCTCTTGATGCACACTGGTGTCTATCTTCAAAAATCGTACTTCAAGCGCACACCCTTTAGCAGCACTCTCATAATCAGGTGCCATTTTCATACAAGGTTCACATGAAGGGGAATAAAAGTCTATAAGCACAGGAATGTCATTTTCACTAATATGTATTTTAGCAATCTCATCACTGACATCAATAGGAAGTGTACTCTCAAGTGCTTCGTGACAGTGAGAGCAGGGGATATGCTTTTGCTTGACTTCATTGGCGATAGTATTATTTTTATGGCAATGCGGACAGATGATAGAAAGTGTTTGCATGTGTATCCTTAAGGCTTTAAATGGCAAGCCTTAAGGCTAAGCCATCTGTGCGGCCATCTCTGTAGGAGAGATAGCACTGTCCCATAAATCTTCTGGGATAAGATATTCTGAAACCACGTCTCCACCCATGATATGCTCATCAATGATACGATCAACTTTCTCTTTGGTAAGTCCCACATACATATGATGTCCTGGCTCAACCAGCATAACGGGTCCAACATTACAGCGCCCAAGACAACTGGTTTGAATAGGCTGAACGGTGGCCATAATCCCTTTTTGCATTAAAGCCTGTGCCATATATTGAAAAAGGTCTTGACTCTGTGGCGTAACACAAGAGGGCTTAGGCATATTTGGGGGTGATGACTGCTGACATTTTAAGATATAAAAAGCGGGTTGGGGAACGCCCATAATAATCTCCTTTAGTAAGTATATAGCTATTGTTGCATTTCTTGTTCTTTTTTAACATAGACAAAAATGTATGTTTAAAAAATAGTCATAAATTTTGTATATATGATGAATAAATAATCTATAATGATGGTATTGAAAAACAAAAAGGGAAAAGATGCGTTATATAGTTATGATACTTATAGTGGGAATACAAATGGTATATGCCAGTGGGATGAAAGAGTTGTCGTATTTAGGTGATGTGAAAAATATTATTATTAGTACCCAGAAAATCCGTGGAGGAACCTATAACTTTTTAAATGGAAGTGAGTTTGCTCAATTTGGTGTTTATAAAGAGCGTTCTTTGCAAAAGAACTACTTTAAGAGCCTGGACCGTTCATACAATATAGGTGGTAAAAAGTTAGATGAAGCCTTTGATCTGCTACGTTCACAAACCAAGAGTTTAAATAAGATCTCTTTTCAATTAGAACCGATTGACTCTTTTAGAGCGTACAGTACCTTGATTAATAAGATGATTAAAACGAACCATGAAGCCAGTAATAAGTTTTTTAGTAAGTCCGATCCTCTTATCAAAGTGGCTGTTTCGACTATGGTGGATAACCTTATACCCCTTTCAGAGGGTTTAGGAAAGCTTAGAGGCTTAGGCTCAGGTGTTATTGCACGTAGTTATTGTGAGGAAGAAGAGGTGGATATGATGTATAGTTATATCTCTGAGATTGATAAAAATATGTTAGCCATTGTCAAAAAAGGTAAAAAATGGCACAAAGAGAATCCTAAAGCCTACACAAAAAACATGATGCAAAAGGTTGAACTTACGCATAAAGAGGTAAAAGCCTATAAACTCTTTGCCAAGTTAAAGGTCATTAACAAAAAGAATATCAAAGAGAACTCCAATAGCTATTTTGATAAAGGAACGGACTTGATTGCTAAGGTGATGGAGTTGTATCGTTTAAATGAAGATATTGTTAAAATAAGCATAGAAAAATCAGATATGGGTTATTTTAATTAAAAAGCCCATCAAGCTCATGTATCTCTTCATGGCTAAGTTCGAAATCAAAACTCTTTAAGTCACTTTGCATATGTTCTTCATCCTTTGTTCCTGTTAATGGGATAATACCAATATGATGAAGGTAAGCAAAGTAGATCTGTACCAATTCTGCCTTATACTTACGAGAAAGCTTAAAAAGTGTCTCACTTTGAAGGATATGAGGATTGGCAGTGAGTGTCCAAAAGCTTTGATAGATGAGATTATGTTCCCTACACCAAGAGCGTATCTTCACATCATAATCACTGTCCGCATAAAACCTGTTTTGAAGATAAGTTGGTTTAATGGTCGCATCCTCATATAGACGTTTTAAGGTGGCAAGGTCATAAGTGTTTGAGATACCTATAGCACCTACCTCACCTCTAGCATGAATAGCCTCCATCTGCCTATAAACACTCAGTAAGTCTTTATAAGGAAACAGTGGTGAGTGCAAGAGTAAAGCATCTATATAGTCAAGACCAAGGTTGGCCTTTGAAGCTTCAAAAGAGTCTTGTACTTGCTTTTCTAAGGGTGTGTTTTTATCATAAGGTATATTCAAAGGATCTTGCCCTGCTAAAGGGGTGAACTTCGTTTGTACAAAGAGCTCTTTGGTATCAAATCCCTCTGCTTGCAGTACCTTTAGAGCATCGCCTACCCCTTTTTCATGATAATGCTTAGGCTGACAAGCTGTATCGATCGCGCGAAATCCTGTTTTAACGGCTTGTATAACTAAGTCTTTGGTCTGCTCTTTTTTCCAAGCAGTACCATAAATAATAGGCGGATGCATTATACTCCTTTTGTTACTTTTTAAAGTTCTGACTCATGTTTAGCAAGATACTCGGCAACACCAGCGGTGTCTGCTTTCATACCTTCATCACCCTTACTCCATCCTGCAGGACAGACCTCTCCATGTTCATTGGTAAAGAGCATGGTATCTACCATACGGATCATCTCATCAATATTACGACCAAGTGGCAGGTCATTAATCACAGCATGACGGATTGTACCATCTTTGTCAATAAGAAATGAACCACGTAAGGCCACTGCGCCATCTAAAAGCACATCATAAGCCGAAGCAATTTCTTTGCTAAGATCAGCAACTAAAGGGTATTTTACCTGACCAATACCCCCTTCATTAACGGGTGTGTTTTTCCATGCAAAGTGGCTAAACTGCGAATCAACAGATACCCCAATAACATTAATCCCACGTGAAGTAAACTCTTCAAGACGGTGATCAAAGGCAATGATCTCTGAAGGACAAACAAAGGTAAAGTCCAGAGGGTAAAAGTACAAAACCGTACCATTTTCTCCAAAGTTTTTATAAAGATTAAAATCTTCAACTATTTCGCTGTTTCCCATAACAGCGGTGGCTGTAAAGTCGGGTGCTTTTTTTGTAACTAACATGTTTTTTCCTTTGGCTGAGCATTCACACTATGCTTAGTGCGTGAGGTCAGCTTTTTAAGTACAAACTCCTGAGCAGATCTTAGCCCTGATAAGCTCTATTCAAGAGTCTGCCTACAAGTCTATTGTGAAAAGATAACTAAAGGCCTTCCAAAAGGTACCTTAGCAGGTCGTGAAAGCGCCCAAAGCACATCATAAGCCGGTGCTCGTCTAGGAAAAAATCCATCCCCATCCGTAAAATACAAGAGCATGGTATTCATAGGCAAGTTAGCATCAATATAATCAAAAACGGGCCTATAATCCGTACCACCGCCACCTTTGATTTTAAAGTCAAGCTTCTCTCCACCTTGAAAGGTATAATGCGCATGGATACGAGCATCACAAATTAACAGCTCAATTTTAACTGCAGGAAAGTTGGTCATTATCACCTTAAACTCTTCAACAAAAGCACTTAAAAGATGCTCATTAATAGAACCTGATGTATCTACTGCAACACATAGGCTTAGGGTGTCGCTGGCTAAAGAGGGGAGGGCAAAGCCACGGTAAAGGTGCTTTTTATTAGGGGGCATAAAGGCGTAGTTATTACGCATATGCCGATTGATGGCATTATAAAGCTCAAATCGCCAATCCACACCACTGGCTTTAACCTTTTTTGCCAGCCGTTCAAAGCCTGAGGGCGTCGCTGATTTTTTAGAGGCCACTTCATTGGCGACAGAGGCAGCATATTCCCAATTAGACTCATTTTGAGGATCAAGTTCTTCTTCTATGCCCTCCAAAGAAGCAAAGGCTTTTTTATCCTCTTCTTCCTTGGAAGGATTAAGCTCAAGGTTACTTGGAGCATCTTCATTCAGAGGCTCTTCTTCATCAAAGGCATCAAGGCCTTCATAATACTCCTCTTTTAAAAGCAGGTAGATCTCTTCAGCATACATCTTGGCATACTCTTCATTATAGTTTGCTCCGGGTGGAATGAGCATACCATTTTGGTGTAAGATGGTGTTGATAGCATAATCCGTAGCCAGTTGCCAAAGGTGGCCTTTTCGGTTAAGTTGGCGTTGTTGGTGGGAGAGGACATGGTGCATAACACAGTTGGTAAGAATAAACATCAACTCATCAACACTGCGTCTTTGGATAAAGGCATCATTATATAAAAAGCGCACCCCATTACTTGCATAAGCCGTAATACTTTCCGTAGGCTCTTGTTTTAGACGTGAAGCCAACATCCCAAAGTAGGGGTGTTTGACACTAAGCAGACTCTTGGCCTTGATAAAGAGATCATTTGAGGTCATCTTAACGTAAAAGCTGGTTAAAGTTTTTCATCCATAAGGTCCAGTTGTCCACATGGTCGAGTTCAATTTCACGTTGGCGGAGATCTTGTACAATCATCACTGCAAATTCAGCAGGCATTTTAAGGGTATAGCCGACAAGATTGTTCAACTTTTTACTTGAGGTCGCATTATCAATGCGCAGACTTAATGAGGTGCTTAGCATATGTAAGGCTGAGGGCTCTGTAGGAACATCAAAGCACTCTCCTGCCATGATGGCATCAATATCAGGAAGTTCCGATGCCACAACCCTAAACCCTAAAAAAGCCGCGGCAAGTTCTTCACCAATGGCCCCACTGACTAAAGGCATTAACAGATCAGCCTCAGGCTCAGAGCTAAGGACTTCATGCACATATTCCCAGGTACGTGGTGTAGCAAAAGAGCGGCTATCATTATGGGTATCAAAGGTAAAAAGCGCATCAGGACGGTAAGAGATAAAACCTATAATTGAGCTGTCTATCCCTTTAGCACTTGCCCATGTTTTCCAGTCTTCTACACTTGATTCCATCTCCAAGTGGATAAAGCGATTGGACAGGGGCGCGGCCATTCGAAAAACCACACTTCTATCAGACTCTCTGTTTCCAGCGGCAATGATAGACCAGCCCTCAGGCAGGGTATATTCTCCTATCTTTCTATCTAAGATAAGCTGATAAGCCGAGGCTTGTACCATGGGAGCGGCAGTGTTAAGCTCATCCAAAAAAAGTATGCCCTCTTTTTGAGTATCATCGGGCAAAAATGAGGCAGGTGCCCAGACAGCAGCATTATTATTGGTATCAAAGAAGGGAATACCGCGTAAGTCAGTGGGATCAAGTAAGGAGAGACGAAGGTCGATAAAACCAATCTCTTTCTCTTTAGCAATCTGTGCAACAATAGATGACTTACCAATACCAGGAGGCCCCCAAAGAAAAACAGGAACTTTTTTTTCACTTAAGTGGGTTAGGGAGCGTTTGGTATGTTGCGGGTTCATAAAAATCCTTATAATAGTAGACTTCTTGCAAGGAGTTTTGTAAGAAGTCTACTAGTTTTTTCTAAGAGTGCAATTTTGATACGACCTGAAAAAAATTGTCATAAAAAGTTACTAATTTTTGCAAGTCCTACAAAAATGTAATAATTACTACCTTTTAGTATGATATATGCATATTTAGTCATGAAAAAGTGAGAACAGTAAATGTAATTGCTTAGTTAAATCTGGGCAGAGACCCGCAAAAGGATATAACATGTATGACAATGAAATGATTGAGTGTAAAGACGAACTTTTAAACCACTACCTTCATCACTTTGATGAGTG